>Ga0190273_10000007_pt1 | contig 198870 bp, 175 predicted proteins | sample Popmic504IS_FD_134513 | JGI IMG/M metagenome (GOLD analysis project Ga0190273, IMG submission 134513) | Populus adjacent soil microbial communities from riparian zone of Shoshone River, Wyoming, USA - 504 IS | ecosystem: Environmental > Terrestrial > Soil > Riparian zone > Trees stand...
ACCAATGCGCCTCTTCAAGCACCACAAGCGCGTACATCCTCTTTCACAAATACAGCACCTGCTGCTCCCTCTGAGCGTAAATTCTCGTTTAAAAAAATGGGTTTTGTGAATAAACCATCTGCTTTAACAGGTGCAGCTCCGCGTACTTCCTCTTTTACAAATACAGCACCGAAAATTCATGATCCTCGAACAGAAACGATGAGCTCAAAAACCGATTCAAATATAGACCATGCTGAAGCAATTGAAGCATTTAAAGATTTTGATTATACCCCGGGTTTTACTCAAGAACTTAGCCATTCTCCAGTTGCAGTAATTCGTCCACCTGCCAATAAAAATCGTACAAGTTCATTTGTTAGTACTATTGCTCCTCCTCCCCAATTCTATACGCCAAAATCTGTGGGACCTACCGATCGCCTTACAGGTATTACCCTGTACGAGTACCCTAACCGAACTGATCTGGGAAATGGCGTGATTTTTCACGAGAGTGAACGCTCACTAAAGGAAGGCCCTGGATATCCTGGCTTGCATAAAAAAGCATCTGGATACCTTCAATTACCGGGTCAACGAGCTGAAGATTTTTCCCGTATAGAACCGGGCTATACCTCTCAGCCTTCTTGGGCTATTGGTGAGAGGTATGCGGGTACTCTGGGCTTAAATTCCCGTGAAGGCACTGAACTGACTCGCTTTAATGAAGGCGATGACAGAAATGCCTATATTCAAGCTAATTTAAAAAAGAAGCGTGATGTTGCTACCGAGCAAGCTAAGACACTAGATAAATATAGAGTTGATAATGGTCCCATTTTGAAGACTCAAGGGATTGCTGAAAAGTTGTTAAATAAAAACCTTGCTCAACAAAGGGAGCTTGGGTGGGAAGCTGAAGTCCTAATGGATGTTACGGACGGTTCGCGTCGAACATTGCCGCAAAAGGATAAGAAAAAGTTCTGGGGTTCTGGAGGCATACTAGCGGACGTCGTCAAAGGGCGTCTTCCCTCAATGAAGAACACTGCTCGTCCAGCCATCTCCGTACCTGTATCTAACCGTACAAGTTCATTTACAAACACAACAGCAGTACCCAATTTTGCTCCAAAGTATGAACAACGAACAAGTTCATTCACTTCGGCTCCTCCTATTGCGAAGCCCTATTACGAACAACAACGAACAAGTTCATTTACCAACACGGATGCTCCTCCTGTTCCGTACCAAGTCGATAAATCGAATCCCTATGGTTATCAACCGAATTTAAACTACGAACAACAACGAACAAGTTCATTTATTACGTCAATGCCTTCTCATCTGCTAGCTCAGCCAGAGCAACGTACGGGTTCATTCGCTGCGAATGTTCCTCCTGTTACTCCGTTTGGTGTAACTGAAGGCGCTAAACATAATTCTCATCGTAATTCTCTGGATCTTCAACATCCGCAGCCAAGACCCGGGCAACCGAATCAAACCAATTTAGAAATCGGTGCAGTTGATTACGCAACGGAGATTCCAAGAACCGGCTCTTCCCTGATGACTCATCGTCCATCTGTTAATGACCGACTCCGTAAGACTGGACGACAAGCAGGATCAACGGATGATCTTTCTCAACAGGTGGAATCTAGAACTCGTGAAGAATTGCGTACTGACTGGAATGCACCCTTAATAGCTCCGCAGAAAACTTTTCACAAAGTAACAGATCCAGAAGCTGAAAATAGTTTTGAAACAATGGGTGATCATATCCCTCAACGTACAGAAACTGTTCGTGATGGTCGCAAATCTCCATTTACAGCAAGGCTTAATGTACTTGATGGATACCGTAAGCCCACTGCTACTCAAGCAAAAGAACTTGACGCCCTCAGAGCACTTGAAAATGCGAGCCCCGACTCAAAACGGATAGGTTGGCTTGCAATGCAAAATGAGAAAGGTCTCATCTCTGATGAAGAAAAAGCCGATCTCGAAAGACTCAGAACCGGTAAAGCTGCAGCTGCTATAGCTTATCAAGAGGCAGTTGAAGAAGCTGCTGAAAATGCCACTGAAAAAAAAAGTCTCATCAGCTAGTTGATTCTGGATTGCCCGCAGGGTTGGACGCAACATCCAACTCTGCGGCAACACCAGAAGTAGGTGGGGATCGCTGGGCACAAATCCGTAAGAATGCCGCAGAAAGAGCGACTCGAAGACAAGCCGAAGAACACTCTAGAAATAATGCCCATAATGATGGTGAAACTAGTGATGAAGAAACCATCGAATCACGAGTTGCTCGGATTAAAGCCCGTGTAGCAGAACTCACCGGTAATATGGATACAAGTAGCAGCAAATGACTGCACACTGCAGGGCCTTTCACAGGTGAGGATACGATTATTGGCTCCTCATCCAGTCCTTCCGCCCGTTCTTTTAGGCGTTCTTCTCAAACGAGAATTCCATCACCCTCGCCTGAGCGATTGAAGAGAACAAATGATTGGTTCTTGGATGTATCTCAAGAAGTTGATGGTAGCAAGTTACCGGAAAATGAGAAAGACGAATGGCGGGATCTGCTTCCAGAAGCCTATAGATACAAGTTATATCCTGATCTATTATTATCCAGACCTAGACGGGATCTCTCTCCTGGTCGTGTAAGAAAGCATATGAAGCAGCTTTTACGCCAAGAAGGGGAAATCGTTTCCGATTCTGACTCTGCTATCTCTTCAACGAGCACGGACGCAAGTTTCATGCGCTATTTCCGCGATCGGAAAGAACCTAATTTTGATGATGAATCAGTTACTTCTTTAAAGATTAGTGGATCAAAAAACCCTTGGAAATTGCTTATGGCTCGTTTAAATAAGGGTGATAAAAATAGCAAGAAATAACTTGCGATTTGTTATTTCCTAGTCGTAAAAAAGTAAAAAGCCAGGCTCGCAAGAGTCTGGCTTTTTGCTGCATGTCCATAAAATGCCGTCCTTTCTGACATAGGGATAAGATGATGCTAGGCATGTCAGGACAAATTGCTATGAAAAAATTTTTGTAAAGAATTCTAAAACATTACACCTGCATTACACTCCCAAGTAAAAAATGCGAGGTTATAGTGCATGGTATTAGTTCCTGAGGAACGTAATCCTCAGAGCCGATGAAAGTTTAGTGGTCGGCCCTTTGATCGGGGTCGATAGGTTTCCACACTCAGTAGGGCGATGTCGACTTTAGCCCGAAAAGGATAGTCCTGGGAACCGAATCCACTCAGAGCGCATTGAACTAATCCCGCTAGGTTGGCGTCACGGGTTACTGGATGCCCCCCCTCTAATCTGTCGGGGAGACAGGTTACCTCAACACCGAGCGGGGTTGCGCGGGCCATGGACCGCAGCTCGGTTTTTTAAAGGGGAAATCAAAAACACAAATCAACACCCGAAAGGAAATCAAGAGTCTCAAAGTAAAACACTAATTGCTCAAGAATCAATTTCTTACTAAATATTGTTTTTATATATTTAGAGAGAGTTTTTCGATTCTGGAGACGTTATGCTCACACCGTATAACTCTGGGTTTGCTACGGGTAAATTTTCGGCTGGAATTAAGTCAAATCCTTATCAAATTCCTAGCGGGACTAGCAACGCAATGCCTGCCTTTGATGTAACCCCCACGAGCACGACATCGTCTTTATTTCAAAGTAGTAATTATGGCTTGCCCTATGCCTCGCCCGCTACAGGATCAAGTTCCTTCGATCTCGCCGCCTCCCCCAGTGTTGGCGGCGGTGTCCAACAAATTTTTTCGGTTCTGTCGGTCATTGTGGGTGCCCTTGCAGAAATTATGAAGTCTCAAGAGGCTGGCCAATCAAGCTTTGATAAAACCAGCGGCAGTAAATCAAAGACTAAAACACCAAGCCCAGGACCTACTGATTCACCAGCTCCCGCTACTCGGAAGGGGGCTCAGGCAGCCGATGACGACTCCGCACCTAGTGGCACAGGGAATACCGGTGTTGCTGATGGTAAAGGCTGGGCGTCCAACGTGAATGTCTTTACCAGCTCGAATAAAGACCAGGAAAGCGTCGGTTACTACTCGAACGATCAGCTTGTAGGCGGCTACATGGCCGAACTTGAGAAAAACATGGATAAAGGACAGAGCTTAAAAGAAGCCCACGATAACGTGAAGCTGGACGGACAAACTCCTATGCGTAATCACGCCAATGAGGGCAGCCTGGTTCCAGGAAAAGGCGGTAAGGCCGTTGTTGTAACGGGTGACGGTATCAGTGAAAAAGAAGCCCAGCAGTTTGCGGAACATCTAAAAAAGGACTATGGAATGGATGTTCAGGTGATTGGAGACGCAACGCCTGACCAACTTAAATCCGCTGTAAAAGATATGGGTAACGGGCCTGGTGGTCAGCAATGTATGGTTGCTGTTCTTGCCCACGGGGCCAAGGATGATTCCGGTAAAGCGAATGGCAACATGGCGCTTGGAAAGGGGAATGATCCCAGCAAGCAGTGGCTCAGCGAGAACGATTTGCAGTCCATGGTGAACGACAACCTCGCTGGCAAGTACGATAACGTCAACGTCGTTGTCTCATCCTGCTTTAGTGGAAATTACGTTCAATAGGCCCTTGCTAGCCCTTTTGGGTCGCTTTAAGATGCCTGAAAAAGCGCTCGACGGCTGTAATTACCCAGTCATGCTGCTCGTCGGACATATTGTAAAAAAGCGGTAAACGCACTAAGCCCTGGGCCAATCGGTTGGTTTGCTCAAAGGCTTCGTCGGCAAAGGCCTTTCCTTCAGCCTGTAGCTGTTGGGCATACGGCGATGAATGCAGCGCCACATAGTGAAAGGGTGCTGTGATTTTCGCTTGGCGCATAAAATGGATGAAAGCCGTTCTGTACTCAGGCTGTTCAAAAATCAAGGCAAACAAATGCGCATTAGAGCTCACTTTAGAGGGGACCTGAAGGAGTTGAATCCCCTTGGGAAGCGTTGCTGCCAAAGCCTCTTGGTATCCCGTCCAGATAGAGAGTCGCTTTTGATTAATGGTCTCTAAATTTTGGAGATGTACCCACAAATGGGCTGCGTTCATATCGGACATCACATAGCTGGAGCCGAGATCCACCCACGTATATTTATCGACCAGCCCCTGAACGAATTTGGAGCGGTTCGTACCTTTTTCCCTCAGGAAATGGGCGCGTTCTGCAAAAGCCGGATTATTGATAATGAGTGCGCCGCCCTCGCCGCTGCTCACATTCTTGGTCTCATGAAAGGATAAGCACGCCAAATCACCCCAAGTGCCCAGCAGGCGGTCCTGGTATCGGGCACCGATGGCTTGTGCAGCATCTTCTACGAGAAAAAGCCCATGTTCTTTACAAAAAGCACTAAGGGCTTCCATATCGGTAGAATGCCCGGCATAGTGGACAACACAAATCGCTTTGGTATTGGGTGTAAGGCATTTTTTAACACTATCGAGGGAAAGCTGTCCGAATTCATCACAGTCGGCAAATTGAATCGTAGCGCCACGCAATACAAAGGCGTTGGCCGTGGAAACAAAGGTAAAACTGGGGAGTATCACCTCGTCACCGGCTTGGAGGTTCAATAAAAGGGCTGCCATCTCAAGCGCATGAGTGCAAGAGCTGGTTAAAAGCGTTGGTGCTTGATAGGTGTCGCTCAGCCATTTTTCACAAAGCTTGGTGTAATAGCCATCTCCAGAAAGCTGCTGCTTTTCTAAAATCGCTTTTGTAACTTCTTCCGCTTCGCCGCCGACAAAGGCGGGCCGGTTAAATCCGACATGAACAGCGCTCGATTGCCCCTGTAATCCATACAAAACAGGAGCCGGAGTCGCTTCATAGATGCGGGATGGCTGCTTTGCTGGCATGCGTGTTTTATCCCTAATTCTAAGGTGATAAACACACTATGAATGAATTTCAAGCTCAAGAAATCGGCCGAATGGACGGCTCTTATAGGCCACTCTTACAGCTTTTAGAAAGGTTTCTAAACTAAGCTACAATTGTAGTAGTTTGGTTGGATTTCAAACGCGTGTTTCGTTTGAAATTTACCAGCTTACCCAAGATTCTTTAATCGCAAATCGGGAAGCGGGCGTGGTTTCTACATTGCGTTGAGTGCCCAATAAATCGGCTTCAATCGTTTGGCACATAGTCGTCAATGGGACATCGTGGACGCGGTTTTCAAAGGGATCTTCGAGAACTTCTCCGGCTTTGTTTGCAAAGCCAACTAATAAGGTGCTGATCACGGTAAGCGGAATAATCCCGAACTCTGCAACCGCATCCTGGGCAAATAGACCCAATAAATAGAAGGGAAGACTCGCAATCAGCATCCAGATCAAGATATGGATAATCGCGTTGTATTCATATGGAAAGGGGGTCTTCTTGATCCGCTCGCACGCGCCCTGGACATCATAGAATCGTGCAATGCTTTGCATAAGGGCGATTAGACGGAAGTCTGGCAAAGAACCCGCATGCGAGAGTTTTTCCAGGTACTTTCCTTGGATCAGCAAAAGTTGATTACATGGGTTAGTCGACGATTGTAGTAGTGAAATCTCTTCTTCAGCCAAATACGCCTCTAAAGGTTCAAACTGAACCGTTCCGCGAAGTTGCATCCTTAAAAGATGTGCATAGGCCACATGGCGCTTAATTAAGCTCAATTTGGCTTCTTCAAGGTCCAAACTGCCGGATTCACAAGGCTCCAGAATCAAACTGCGGATTTGCATGTTAAAACCGCGACTGGCGTTGATGAACTCCCCCCAAAGCTGTCGTGCTTCCCACCAACGGGCATAGGCGTTGTTGTTTCGAAAGGCAAGGAAGACCGAAAGCATTGTGGCAAGCAATCCGACGGGAATTACACCAAATGACGACAAGAACGTCAATTCATGGTGTTCATAGAGGTAATAGATCAAGGCAGAGTACAGGAGAGAAAAAATAATTTCTTTCCATAGCCGATTGATCAACTCACGAGAGGCGTATTTTAAATCCGCTTTAATAATCATAAATTTTTAGCCCAACAAATTCAGATAGATTTCGGAAAACTCTTCTTTAAACGTACTTAAATTGTAACCGTTGGGTCAAGTCACCAATCGGTTGATTTTGCCTTTTAAAAAAGAGAAGGGTAATAAGGTCCGATAATATATATTATGTTCAGAATGGCTATAGATTTTTTCAGGTCATAATGTATGCCTTGGAGGCTAAAAAATCGTTCAGAAATTGAACCTTCTAGTATGAACGCTTAGTTTGCTCGTTAGAAGCAAGAAAACTTCCCGAGTCTTTTTTGTTAGACTCGAAATGTTCTAGTCTCAAAAATTAAGGAAGAGACGCTATGGCTTTGACGTCATTCAATTTTCCCGCTCCACAGGTTGTGTATGCCCCACAACCCCTTTATAGACCTGCTTTCCCAAGTACTTCCAGTTTTCCAAAGCCTGATCCTAATACGATTAAGAAAAAGCTTGCGTTTATGAATGCAGCCAATGCAGGTAGCACTATTGGGATACAGGCTATGGGAATTAGCCTGCTTACAACTTTAGCGGGTCAACTCATCCATCCTTCCGGTTATCAAGAGATAAAGAAAACCTTACGTGCTCCTAAGCTCCCTGTGTATCTGCTTCTTGGAGCTCTTTCCACAGTGTTTATGGGTGCTGGAATAGGAGCATTGATGGGTGGGACGATGGCCCATTTTGCAAAAAAGAAGCTTCTGGCAGCTTATCCGGCACGGAATAATCAATCTCAAGATCCACTACAAAAGCCTCCGACTATACTCAATCCGCAGGCTGTCCTATGGAAAGTCGCAAAATGGGATTTTGCAATCCTTTTGAGTATGCGCCTGGGAGGGATGCTTCTCACGGCTAACTTAACCCAGCAGCCTCTACTAAAATCTTTAAAAGCTCTAAAAAATCCCCGTATTGCAACTGCAGTAATTGTTCCTTTACTCGGCACTGCAGCAACCTATGCCTGGACTGCAAAGCGAATCAGCAGTTGGATGTGCAAACAAGTCGGAATAGAGCCAACAGACTAGAATAATTACATTGCCCAACTAGGCCTAAACGGGCTTGGGTTCAGGAGCTGTCACTGGTTGGGTGATGGGAATGAGTGCTTCCTGAATCGATTTTAAGTGCCAGACTGCTTCTCCACCTTGCTGGTAGGCAATAGAAATGCGAATCAATAACTTACCGCCATTGACTGCATGGATGTTGAGATCGGAATCAGGTTTTATTACTACGGTTGTACTATTTTGTTCGCTTTTCTTTTTGAGTGGGTTATCACTGGATGCAACTTCCATCATACCCGTGCTTAGCAGGCGATCATCCGAGAAATAGTCCGCCTTGATGGCCAGGTATTTTAAATCACGCCCGGAATCATTGGTTACCTTGAGCGAAATAGTGGGCGAAAGCTCCCCAGTTGCGTTATCACTGTCGGTTTTAATTTTGATATGCGATAAAGTAACCGGATAAAGGCTATCCATCGGTACTTTCGCATCATGACTGATTTTATCGGCTTCCTCAAAGTAGGCACGGGCCTCATCAGGCTTTTTAGCCTCGACGAGCTGCTGACCTTTTTGAATTAACACATTGGTAAGGCGTAGGCCCACTAGATTTGGGCTGATATCAAAGGCCTGGCGATAGGCATCGATAGAGGCATCAATCTGATTCATGCGTCCATAGAGTTCAGCGATCTGAATAATCGTCTCTGGGGTATAACGGAAGCGCAGAGAAATTTTTAAATTATGAATCGCTCCTGCGAGGTCGTTTTCAGCAATTAAATGTTCCGAATAGGTGTGAATGGATTCAATGAGCTTGTCTTTGAGGTTTTCTTGAGTCTGATAATTGCTCACAAAGCCTAAAGCAGCCTTGTATTTCTGTACAATAACGGCATAGTCTTTGCTACCGTTTTGCGTGAGGCTATCACCCCATTGTTCATAGAGTTCAAAGAGCGCTTGCTTGGTATTTTCATCTTGTCTGTTACGTTTCCAGGCTTCATAGACAATTTTTTCAGCTTTAGGGAAGTCACCCTGTGCCATTGCGACCTTGCTGAGTGCAATTTCAGGTGCATGGTCCCACATTTTATTTTTTAAGGAAGCAGCGAGTTGAAACTCTTGTTCTGCCTTCCGGCGTTCATCCAGCTGTAAAAAGGCCTGTCCCAATAACAAATGGCCTTCATAACTATCCGGGTGATGCGTTACCAAGGTTTGAAAGGTCTGGGATGCCCAGGCAACCTTGCCTTCCATCAACTGTAAACGGCCCTGGTTAATAAGGTCTTCTTGATCCGTAAAGCGAAATAGCAGAAAGCCTGAAAAGACAAATCCAGCCAGGGCAATGGCACTAACAACTGTCGTCAGATACTGGACATTCGAATTGAGATAAAAGTTGCCAAAAAACACTTTTCTTTGACGCCGACGCCGTCCGTATTTACTCATGCCCGTCAATGCTCACTTTAGACTTTGTCCGCTCTTCTCTCTTGAAAATCCGTAAACGTTAAGCAGAAATCTGAAAACGTATACTCCAGCACCTTGTCCCCCATTGTGACAAATCCGCTTTCTCTATTCTAACGCATTCCATGGATTCTTAGAGGGGTTTTGATAAACTCTTTTCACGAGGATACGGAAAAAGTCTCTGTTTCGCAAAATTATAAATTAATGCTTGTCAGATATACTCTCATAATTAGATAATAAACAAATATAGAGAGTCATTTGTTTGTTTCTAGGACTTATGCAAAATAGTGAAAATAGATATAAAAAAATATAGAGTGTAAGATTCTATAGATATCGTAGACATCTGCTTTCACTATTTTGCGTAAGTCCTCTGTTTACGCCATAGAGGCAAAAACGATGAGTTATCAGCAGTGCCGTTGGTACGATCCGTATCCTAAACTGGCTTTTGCGCTAAAACTATTATACTTATCTCCCCAAGGGCTTCAAAGACAAGCCCTGCAAGATTTGCGATCGTTTTTAGCCCATGAATGGGGAGAGCGTCAAATGCACCACCTGCTGAGTCGTCACAAGCCTGTCTCTCTGAAGCATCGCTGGTACGACGAAGATCCTCAGACAGCGGGTACCCTGGATCTTATAAAAGAGTCGACGAGTTCTTTCAAAAATCGTGTCGCCGATCAGTTATTAAAATTGTTGCTTTCTGTAAGTCAGGATTATAAACCTATAGGCTAGCGGCCTGGTCTTATGTGCCTGCCAGATATTTTAATTAAAATCTTTTGCTCTATGCTTTGCGCTTCTTTTTCTTTAATGCTCGCCTCCAATCCCAAGCACTTCTTTTTTTAGGCTGTGCATTTGCATACTCTTGGTTGCGTTCACCGCTCTCTGCACTTGAGCTCATGCTACTCGCATCTCCGATCTCTGCTGCTGCCTGTTCAAAAGTAGTTTGTCTTAGAGGTAATGTAAATGTAGGAAATGCTGGAGAACTGTCAGTCGACGTAATGAGAGCTTCTCCGCCAGACTGAGAAGGCGTAAACCGATCATTTTGTGGGACAGGAAGAGTTGTTTTCGGCTCCTCTCCAGCTTTTGTATCTTTATATGCAACAGTTTCTAGTTTAAGAGGAGCCTGTTGTTTACGAGGAACATATTTCGTATACCAAGCCATTTTATATCCTTTTAAAAGCAATATTCTGATACAAAAGCGCTAAAAATATTAAGTTGCCCTTGTCCCCTTAAACTAATGCGAATTGATGCTACATATTTCTCTTGCATTAGAAGCTTGATGGGAAAATCAGCGGTTGAACTTTACACCCGCGCCTCTCTAGTATATTGCAAGTTTAAAGGCTCCAGACACATCATCTGGAGCCTTTTTTAAGCTTAAATTAGGAATTACTGAGTCTTAATGGGATGCTTTCGCAAAGCGTAAAACATTGCCGGTGGAGTGGCTTTCAGCTACTTTCGTTAAAGGTTGATTTCCCAGCTCATTAAAAATGTACTCGATAATCCAGCATAATTTGGGTAGGTGCTGGCTGTGGGCATAGCATTCTCTGAGATCGTCTAAAACAGGCTCTCCCAGGCGAATAAGCACCATCGCACAAACGGAACGAACCCGAATATGAGGGGAACGTAAGCCTTGGATTAAGGACGGAATGGCAGGACGGCCGATTCGAGTCAGCAAAGTCTCGGTTTGGTCGGCAACGGCTTTCTCAACGTCTTCTAAGGAGGCGATTAGTAAGTCTACCATTTCACTCAAGGAGTAGGCCGCACTTTCTAAGGCGTGGCTACGCTTTGAGACGACTTCGGAAATAGTCTTGTCTTGTCTTAAAGATTCAATGTCTACAGCTAAGCTAATGGGTGGTGTCATAAATTAAAAGTTACGCTCCACGTCAATTCCTACTCGGAGGGGCATTCTATTTTATACAGGATTTTCTGAAAAGGGGCAATTTCAGGAGATTGTGTCTTTTGGACAAAAATAGGCTAAGGCAACAAGTTCTTAATTTGGGAGAGCTTGCCGAGCCTATACGCATAAAAGCTCAAAGCCTCTTCCAGTCAGTAGTCAGGGCTTTTATAATAAATGCGCCTGAAGAATGAAGCGTGCCTGTCCCGGGTTCGAAATACCGAAAATATTAATGCCATTTTAAAGCAAGCTTAATATCTTCTTTATGTGATTCTACACATAGCGATTGAGAAATGCATGTAGGGGAGGGTTTTATGCCCTCCCGCCTCAATCCTAAAGGGAGCCATAAGACAACGGAACCGTTTGCCCTTTGGGAATTTAGGCACGCTGCGCAGCAGACGGATACGGGGGTCGCCAGCAAGGCAGGCTGCGTAGATTCAGACCGCAAGAGGCTCCCTACAAGAATTCCCCTCTTGAGGGAATTAGGCAGGCTTGTTCTGGGAACTATATTTCACTGAGGCAATACAGCGGTCGCATAGAGCTGGATGCTCAGCGATTTTGCCAACTTCAGGCGTAAACCGACCACATAAGGCGCATTTTTCATCGTTGGCACGATAGATGTCGATCTTCTCGTCATGGCTGACTAGACACTGATCCGGTGCCGTAACAGTTGCCTCTCCGAGAGGCTTGATGACAAACTCAGACACAATAAACAGCGTTTCCAGATCGGCTTGAGGGATGGACTGCAAGCTTAGCAACTCGGCCTGAGTTTGAGGACGGTATTCCACTCTGACCTCTAAGGAGTTTCCAATCAAGCCTTCTTTTCTAGGCATCTCAATGGCAGCCTGGACCGCACTGCGGATGGCAAGCAGCTCTTCAAAAGCTTGCGCTTGCATCTTTTCGCCATCACTGGCTGGCGGAAAGTTTTGCCAAGGCAGTAAGGTTGCAGACGCTAAATTGGAAGCGGCCATGTCTGCACGTTGCTTTTCAGGCAGGTTCAGCCAGATATCTTCTGCCAAGTGAGGCATAACAGGCACTAACATGGGCAGTAAGACCCGAAGTGTTGCAAACAAAACCGTCTGCACGGCACGACGACGTGGCGTGCAGACGGCATCGCAATACAAGATGTCTTTATTTACATCAAAATAAAGCTGAGACAAGTCTGCCTGGCAGAGGTACTGAATCTCGTGAGCGTACCGGTAAAACTGCCACTGCTCAAAGGCTTCGGTCACATTTCTGGCAATATGTCTTACCCGATGCAAGGTATAAGCATCGAGTGCTGAGAGGTTGGCCGCGCTCATGTCCGCTTTCGGATCAAAGTCGTAGAGGTTTCCCAAAATGAAGCGGACCGTGTTTCTGACCTTTTTATAGCATTCGGCGAGTTGATGAAGCGCTTCCTTACCGATGCGAACGTCGCCTGTGTAATCTACGCTAGCAACCCAAAGGCGGAGAACATCAGCGCCGACTTCGCGGATAATGCTTTGCGGATCAACGACATTCCCCAGGGATTTACTCATTTTGCGGCCTTTTTCATCCAGAACAAAGCCGTGCGTTAACACCGTTTTATAAGGGGCTTTATCGTAAAGCATGACGCTGGTGAGTAGTGAGGATTGGAACCATCCCCGATGTTGATCGGAGCCTTCCAGATAAAGTTCTGCAGGAAGGTGTCCCAGCTCTTTATGGCGGGTTTCAACGACGGCGGTATGGGTAATGCCGCTATCAAACCAAACATCCATAATGTCCATTTCTTTCGTGAAATGGGTCGATGCGCAGTCAGGACATGTTTTGTCGGCTACAGGAAGTTTTTCCAATAGTTTTTCGACAGAGCCGTTTTCCTCATCCCACCAGAGATCGGAGCTGTGAATTTTAAACAGATCGCTGATGGCAGCAATCGTTTTAGGGGTAATAAAAGGCTTTAAGCACTCTTTATTGGCACAATAAAGGACAGGGATAGGTACACCCCAAACCCGTTGACGGCTTAAGCACCAGTCTCCGCGACCTTCAACCATACTGTAGATTCGGTTACGGCCTTTGTCCGGTTGCCATTGAACGGAATCCACCGCCTCCAAAGCGTCACTGCGGAACTTCTCGATATCGATAAACCACTGCTCCGTAGCGCGGTAGATAACAGGGTTATGGCAGCGCCAGCAATGCGGGTAACTGTGGGAAAATTTTGCATCATGCAAAAGAGCATTATTTTCACGTAATACATCTAATACAAGTGAATTCCCTTTTTCATAGAATACACCCACTAAAGACTCTAATTGTGCGTCTTGCGTGTACTTCGCGTTATTGTCCAAAGGAGATAAAATAGGAAGCTGTTCTTCCTTCGAAAGATCGCGGTTGTATTTTTGAACGACCAAATAGTCGTCCATACCGTGTCCTGGTGCTGTATGAACAACGCCTGTACCGGTATCCGGCGTAACATGCTCACCCAATAAAACAACGCTATTGCGGTTTAAGAAGGGGTGTTTGGCAGCGGATTGATTATAAGAACCTGCGAGGGCTTTTCCCGGTAAGCGTAGCTTAATCGCGGCATGGTCGAGTGCTGTGTCATAGGTCGTTTTAACGAAGTCTTCTACAAGCTTTTCAGCCAGAATTAAGTAACCGTCTTTCTCTGTCGCGAGAACGACATACTCCAATTCAGGATGGACCGATAAGGCCAGGTTAGCAGGCAAAGTCCACGGCGTTGTCGTCCAGATCACGAAGGAAAGTGTTTTAGAGTCTGCCTTCAGTACGTCAAGCGATTGCTTTGCTGTTTTGAATTCATCTGCAGTCGTAATATCAATATGAGCGACGGGAAATTTGACATAAATGCTATGGCTTTGGTGGTCATCGTATTCGACTTCCGCATCGGCAAGTGCCGTTTCGCAATGAGGACACCAGTAAACCGGTTTAAGTCCTTTGTAGATGAAACCTTTTTCGTTCATATCACCAAAGGCACGGATTTGTGCGGCTTCGAACTCAGCATCAATGGTGATGTAGGGCTTTTCCCAATTTCCCCAAATACCGAGCCGCTTAAAGTCAGCTTCCTGCCCTTTGAGGTTAGCCATCGCGAATTCGCGGCACCGTTTACGCAACTCTAAAGGTGTGATGGAGTGGCGCCCGCCTTTTAAGTTTTTAACGACCGCATTTTCAATGGGGAGTCCGTGGCCGTCATAGCCGGGAACATAGGGTGCATAAAATCCTTGTTGGGATTTATAGCGGACAATGATGTCTTTTAAAATTTTGTTGAGTGCTGTCCCAATATGGATTTTAGGCGAGCTGAGGTAGGGAGGACCGTCATGGAGGAGGAAGCGATTCTCCTTGCTCCGTGTTTGGGTCATTTGGGCATAAATGCCTTCTTTTTCCCAGTAGGTTTCAAGTTCCACTTCGCGGGTGGCGGCTCCGGCCTTCATTTTAAATGGGGTTTGCGGCAGATTTAAGGCAAACTTGTACTTTGCAGCTTCTGCTTTTAAGGCAGCCGCTTTCCCGTCCTCTTTTGGGGGTTGTGTGTTTTGCGAAGCCGTAACGGGCGACGAGTCCTGTTGCATTTTAATTCTGCCTTTATTTGTGAAAGCCTCAGGACGTGTTCACAATTGCGTCTACTTTGTTGTCGCAGTGCTCGCATTTCTCACGTATTTGCGAATACGCTGAGTCTGCTGCGCGCCTAGCGCCTCGTATTCACTTAATTGTGAACACGTCCTGATAATAACTGTCCTAGAGCTTGATAATGCCTCTGATTCTACCACATACTTACTGTGCAAAACATAATAAAGCCCCTCTATGAGAGCCGGTTTGAGCAGTGCCCTAGCATTGAAATAATTCTAGAAATTTAAAATGGAAAGCGACTCAGTTTTTGCTCCAACCGACGTGCGAAATAAACATCCCTCTTCCATCCGCTTCTACCAAGCCTTTGCGAACCAGGTAATTCATTCTGGATGAAATACTGGTTAAAGCGACGTCCTGAAAACTTTCACCGGTTCCAGGTTGGCGGATATCCTGCTGTAAAAGAAATTGCTTGATTGCAGGCGTATCAATAATGCCACCATTGTCAACCAAGGCTTGAAACAGTTGATAATTAAGGGATGAGACACGCACCACGCGTTTTGCCTGTCGAATGGCCTCACTGGGATCAAAGCTTCCGCGTTCATCCAGGTTAGAACGCTGCGCTGTTGAAAGGAAAGGCTGCTTTGTGTGCCCATTTGAGTTTTTTGATACAGTTGATGTCAAAAATTGAAATTGACGTGAATCGTTTGATTTGTGTGTATTTACATCAACTGAGTGCTTAGCGTAATTATTACTTATCGCTTCAAGACTTAATTTAAACGTGAGTAATTTTTGTTTTTGAGTTTTGAGCTCTTGGAGTTCATCCGTCAGCTTTTCCAATTCCTGAATGCGCGGTTCTATGCCAGCCAGCTCGGATTCCGCCTCTTTAATAAGGGCACTCATTCGTTCATCGCTCGCAATGGCACTTCCTTTTTCAAGAGCTTTTTGCGGTGCGCTTTTTTTTGCGGGGGCTTTTTTTGCTTTCGACATGGGAGTTCTCTTTTCCTAAATTTGCTCACGTCATTCCCGCGATAAACGCGAAGCGTGCGATTAGGCGGGAATCTTTCTCTTTCGAATCAACAATGTAATTTGGTTGCGGCAGGTGTTTTTTACAAATTCATCTTCTTTCTTACATTACGCTTCGCGCCCTGAGATTCCCGCCTAATCGCACGCTTCGCGTTTATCGCGGGAATGACAATCTGTTATCTAGGAAACTTTGCTTTTGCTAAAAGTTCTTAGAGTAAGATTCCGACTCTAAGGACATCTTAGCCGTACTGCACTAAAGCGCAACGGTTAAAAAGTGGAAATCATGCTTATTGTGTATCCGACACTTCTCGCCTTCTGAAAGCCTAATTTTTTCCGATTTTCATTACTACGTTCGTAGCTTTGTTTTGTGCTTAAAAAAGTCTAAAAATGATCGCATTGCATTATTGTAATGCAAATTTCAAAACAGGTTTCATTTTTATGCATCGCAAAATAATAATGTTTTTAATTGATAGTGATGTATGCCGTGAAGATTTGATTTTTAGGTTATAAATTTTAGCCATCGCAAAAGTTGCTCATGGAACAGCTTTCGGCAATTAGCCCCTGCTGTTCCTAGAGTATAAGATCTCGATTTATAATCATTGATCTATTGCGGGATTGATTAGGATCTGGACAGAAATTTCAAAACGTTGCGCATTTTATCTGCTATAAAAGCCTCTAGAGTCGCGGGCTTAGGTTTAGCAGAGCCGGGTTTGTTTTTAAGCGAATGTGTTTGATAGGTTTTAGTTGTTGTTACCATTGCAGTATCGGAGTCAGGATTAATCGGTCTGCTTTGGACTTCGGTAATCGTCATGGAAGGCTTACGCTGTAAGCGGTTTGTATTTCTATTTCTAATAAAACCTCTTGGAAAATATTGGGGTGCTGCAGGTGTAGGCAGAGTTGATAACCGTTCGTAGCTAGTGGTTTCTGTGGTGATAGTATTGGGTTGAGAAGAGGATTTGAGTAATTCTTGAAAAACGTCATCTTTTTGAGCCTGATCTAGGAATTTTGCACCTTGATTCATTTTTTTGGGGTATTTGTATCTGAAAAATAGGTCTTTAGGAGAAGTACCCTTTAAATGACGCGTGAGGGTCTTTTTATCTCTTCGATCTCTAAGAGATCGGAATGTTCTAAAAAGAGCTCCATTCGAGGCGTTGCTTTTTAAGTCCGGCATTTGTTTGAACTCGATTGCATTTATTACTACTCAAAATCATTCAAAACGAGACGTAGTAAAAAGTTGCAATAATATATCAGTTTTTAACTTTCTTTCCCGTGACCCTATAAGCTGTTCAATGACCAGAAACCAACACTATGATTTTTATTTTATTGTCCTGCACTGCGTTTAGAGCATCCAATCGGCTGGAAGGAACTCCAGAACTTTGAAAATTTCAGGATCCCAGTTTGTCCCGACTTCTTTTTTCAAAGCGGTGAGTGCTTCTTCATGACTCAATGCTTCTGCGCGATAAGGGCGTTCCTGTCTCATGGCGGCATAAGCCGTTGATAAGGATAAAATACGGCTCCCTAAGGGAATATTGCGTCCTGCGAGTCCGTCGGGTCCACCGCTACCGTCCCAACGCTCGTTTTGAGCTTGGACATAGGGGGTGGTTTCGCTAATAAAGTTGATTTTCATCAGCAAGCTGACGCCCATATTGGGATGCTCGCGCAGTTTGTCCCACTCGTCGGGACTTAGGGCTTCTTTTTTGCCCAAAATGCGGCTGGAAATCTTCACCTTGCCAACTGAGCCGAGTAAGCCAGCCATTTCAATCAGATCAATGCTTTTTTCATTGAGTCTGAGCTGTTCTGCGATTCTGCGTGCAATTTGACCGACGCGTTTCGAGTATCCACGGGTAAAGTGGTGTCTGGCATCGACGGCATTGGCTAAATCTTCGATAAATTGCTGTTGATGAATCCCAAGATCAGCGATGCTTTCTGTAATCTGAGCTCTTAAAGAGAGCAAACTGGAAGTGTCGCTTTGCTTTGTAGCGACGCGTTCCTTGGTTTCAGAAATTAATTGCTGTAAGTGTAGCGAGGTCACCAAGACTTTGGCAGTACTGTCAGCCAGTTTGAGGGATTCTGCCCCAAATTCCTGAATGGGTTTATAGCTTTCCAGGAGTAAAAGACCCACATGCTTTGGCCCTTGCATGAGGGGGGATGCCAATACGGCGAGGGTTTGGCTTTGTTTCAGGCTGTCAACGGGATGCCAGTTGCTGTGTCCTTCAATATCAGGGAAGCCTTGGCTCTGTTTCAGTTGATACGCTTCACACATGAAGTTATCCGCCTTAGTGGAGGCGCTGATATGCCAGCGTTCCTGGCCGTTTGCTGAGTTCAGTGTGACTGAGGTTCCCGATAAACTGAGGACTTGTTCGCCATTTTCTTGTTTGGAAGTCTGGAAGAAGTGACAGGCATCCAACTCAAAAAGTTCTGCTAAGCTTGCTGCAATGGAGTCGTAGACCACAAAGCCACATTGCTCATCCAGTTCGAGTACGGATAAGGTTTTATCGATAGAGTAAATTTGGATGAGCTCTTCCAACTGCGCGTACAGTTTCTGAGGCTCGTCGCTGACTCTTTTGCTAATGCGACTTAACAGCTCCTCGGAAATGAAGCTTTCAGTTAGAAAATCACCGATATTCAGAGCCAGTATAGCTTCAATCGGATCACGTCCAGATGTTTGTTTCATGGGTATACGGGACTCCTGCGAAACTTTTATTGTTGAGCAATAATCTGAGAAACAACGACACATACTCGGGAATAATCAGGCTTAAAACCTTTTCTATTCTTATTATCGGCGTGTTTACCCCACACTTTAGCACTTGAGAATCAAGGTGCTCTGAAATCACGATATCAAAGATAGAGGACTTACGTAAAATAAGGAAAGCAGATGTCAATACAATATCTATAGAACATAATAATATGCCTTTTTGATATCTATTTTCATTTTTTTACATAAGTCCTAAAATAAAGCTCGACCTTGCGATCGAGCTCTCAATGATGAGAAAAGGTTAAAGCCTCCCTCGCTTCAAATCTCAATAGAACTGAAGACCGAGGATTCATTATTTATTCTGTTCTTTCTCTTAGAACTTACGCAAAACAATGAAAATAGGTATCATAAAAGCATGCAATCTATATCGCTATCAGGTTGTTTTGACATCTGCTTTCATTGTTTTGCGTAAGTCCTCTGTCTCTGTACCTGTGTATCAAGAGAAAACGCGTTTATATACGCTTTTATGATTACTAACTAAACTATCTCTGTATTAGGCATAAAAGCGATATTGGGACTCTTTGTGACAGTAATGAGGCATATTGAATAAGTGTTTATTAAATATATCGTTTGAATATTACAGTTCAGGCTTTAGTAACTTTACACTTGTTAATATACCGATTCTTCAAAATTATTGATGTATGCCTAGCAATCTAAAAGAATTTTTTAGACCTGCCCATTTTCCGATTCGATTATATCCTCCATACGCTTTTCTAGACGGCTCAAATAGCCTGGTTTCGCTAGTTGAGGATGCTTCTTCATGAGCTTAATCCTATTTTCCAATTCATGTTTCGGAAGTTTTTGGAACCGTTCTTCAAACTTTTCAACATCGGGGTCAAACTGTTTGGTTTTCTTGGACTGAGGTGCTGCTCTAAAAGGAGACTGTTTAATATGATCTCTCAGCACCTTATTATCATTCCCGCATTCTCTCCTAGCTTTTTTATGAATAGGGTCCCGTTTGAGAGGAGCGATACGGTCCTGCACAAAATTCTCTAATGAGGAAAACGTTCTTATATCTGCTTTTCGTCTCGCCCTCTCTTTTTCATAACTTTCCCTAGAGGCTCGTTCTGGAAACCGTTCCTTGGCATAGTCCAGATAGCTGCCATCTAAGAAAGTTTTGGCTTCCAATAAATTGTCATTATTAGCTTTCGTTGCATCTTCATATTGCAAACGAAGAGAATTCTCTGTGGGCTCGTAACGGCTTTCTGGAAACATTTTCTCGAATGAATCTTTTGATTGAAGACCCCGGGTCATTTGCCGGGAAATGTCAGTAGCGTGGTTAATTTTCTGAGTTAGCTCAACCTCATTATGACGAGCAATCTTATTTCGCTCTTGTTTGCTCCTCACCAGCTCTCTAAGCATTGCGGATGCTGGTAAAAGCATACTCGACTTTTGTTTGCGGTGAGTATGCTTTCTTTTGGTAGTTGGGGCTCTAAGTGTTTGAAAGGATGGTGAAACATGACGGCGTATTACAGACACAAAATCTAACCCGTATTCTTATAAAGGTGCGCTCAAAATCTCACATGAAAATTCAAATACGTCAATAAGGCAGCTATTTCTTAGAAAAACAGGTTTTGCTGAAATGAAGAACACCTCTACTTTTCATGACCAGGTATTAGCTGATAGGACATAGTCATTGACGCAAAGCCTATCCAAAAGACCAGCATGCCTCTCGTCTGCCAGGCGATGTTTAAGCTGAGGTAGACGTCTATGATAAGAAAGGACGGGACGCCCTACATTAGGGCAAAAAATGGAGAATTATCATGAGTAACGAAGCAAGTGATTACTTAAAAGCAAGACTTACGTTCGCGCAAAAAGAACTCAAATCAGTCATAGAGCTTTATGATGGTCTTAATGATGACGTTCGAATGAGCAACTCAAAAAAGATTTTTTATGAAATCTTAGGCTATATCCAAATCCAATCGGTTATCATTTTCCCGTTAATGGAAAAAGATACTACAACTGTAGAAAGTATTACGCGCTCCAAAGAGCTTCATCAATCGATTCGAGATACAATTGAAAAGGCAACGATGCTTCATGTGGACGAGCCTGATCATGAATATTTAAATCGTCTTCGTGCCTTGGACCTTTTGGTCAATTCGCTTGTAGAGCATGATAATGAAATGCTTTTACCGTGGATGGATACACATCTGACTATAGAAGATGTGGCTCGACTGATGCCTCGCTTAAAAGAAAATGCGATGCAGGAAGCTCTGCCTTCTTTCTAGTTGCATCTTTTTAGAATCAAAAATAAAATGGGTCGACTCTAATGAGTTGGCCCATTTTTATTAAAAGTTATTTTAAACTAGCGAATGAAGAGCTCAAGATTGAAGTAACCCAAATGCGTATCACCGCTCCAAAGCTCATACAAAATCTCAATAATGCCGCCTTGGGATGTCAGCGCACAATCAAGTTTTTTCGTAAAATTCCGGCATACCAAGGATCCACCACCGTAAAAATACTGGCACGCATACCATTCATTCACGGCAAAGGTTTGACGGCTATGAACATCACCAATTTTGACAATTGAAACCGTATTTTTTGAAATTTTGACCGTCGTTGTAACTTTTTTCTCACCCAATTGAGTATCGAAGGCAAGAATATAAGTATCTTTATCAACTTGATAGAGAGACCCTAACGCTTCTTCTTCCACCTCAAAAGGATCATAGCCATTTAATGACTGTGCGTGACATATATCGACCATGACCGTCTTTTTTATCTTCTGAAGTTCACTCATGGGGGCTTAAAATGTCCTCACGCTATTCAACTACCCAGAACCCACCCGGCTCCTAAGAACCTTTTAAAAAACGAATTAAAGAATCTAAAGATTAAATTCTGAATTTCGGTATGTTGTTATCATAAAAGCCTTCCTCGGGTTTAGGGCACCTCTGTTTGGTGGAGACTGCCTCGTCTCCTCCATAAGGAGGTAATGGGGAGTTTTCGCCTATCTGAAGGATTACGGCACTCAGTTATACAGGCTATGCTGTGATGGACATTTGATAAATTTTTGACTAGTGGGTGTGTGAGCATTTGCATCTAAATTACAGGAATAATTGTATGGGCAATTCTCTCCTCTGGGATTCACAAGAGTATTCTTCTTACGAACAGAAAGTGACTCGCCGTCTAGGAATCGGTCGCTTTTTCGCCTTGAGTCTATTTTTGATGGGTGTTGGCGTAACCGGTTGGCAAACGCTTGCATTCGCTTTCCATACAGAAGCGCAACCTCACTCTAAAAACCTGAGCAACTTGCATCAGCTTGAGGCGACTATGCCTTCTTCTCATGCCGCTCCAAAAGAGCTTAGCAGCAACCCCATGAGCGTAGAAAGCATCAAACGTGAATTAAACGACCCTATGGGACGCCCGGATCCGTTTTCTCCCCTTGTTAAAGAAATCGACCCAACCGTGCAAACGGTTGATAAAACACCTGTAGTTCAACGGGATATTTTGCAAGACGTGAGCTATACCGGTTTTATCGGTGATAAATCGAGTGCAGGCAAGGTTGCGATTTTACATATTACTGACCCCAACGGTAATGTCGAAAGCACAGTGATTAAAAAAGTGGGTGAATCCTTCCTGGTTGAAGGACAATCGGCTATTCTCCGTTCTATCGACAGTTCAGGTGTTCGGGTTCATATGGCTGGTAATACACGCTTCTTGAGTCTTCAATCCTTTCAAGCCGTTCCACAAGCCGCAGGCGCTGCGGGTTCTGCAAATACCACAAGCTTTGGTGGTCCTCCGCCAAACATGAATAAAACGAGAATGCCCGGAGCGGGCGGGATGATGGGTGATGGCTCATCGATTCCAGGCGGAACAGGCCTCCAAGGACTTTCCGAATAGACGCTCTTGAGATTAATAACGACTTCAGTTTTTGTCAAAGATAAAGGGCCGCCCAATTATGCGCCGTAAGCTCTGTACTTCACTCGCCTTAGCCTCCTTAATGCTTTTTAATCCTCTTACCCCTGAATTGCTTTTTGTACAGGCTCAGACCCGGAACATCCCCGTCCAAGGCGAAGATTTGGTCGGTAAGCTGAACTTGCCTGGCGGTAACCGCAAGGTATCCTTGTCGGTTTCTAACGAAAATGTCAGAACCGTCTTGCATAATTTAGCGCAACAAGGTGGCTTTAACCTGGTTATGGATGACTCTGTTACCGACCCTGTGTCAGTGGAGCTTCATAACGTCACCATTAACGAAGCGGTTCGTTCCGTTGCGATGATGGGTAATTTAAAAGTGCTGCCCCAAGCTGGAAATATCTTCCTGGTGATTTCCTCACAAGCGGCGCAGGATAAAGGTTTAAATCGCTCCTTTTCCCAAACAATCCCCATTCACAATGGCAGTGCGGTTCGGATTGCGGCGTTGTTGAATCAATCATTATTTAGTTTGCCTGCCAATAGTGGTAGCACGTCTGCAAGTTTCTCTGCTACAGGGTCAGGTTCCAATACGCAATACAACAAAGTGAGTGCCGATCCCCGCAGTAACAGCATTATGGTGGTTGGTACAGAGCGGGATGTTGAGTTGGCGGAAGAAGCGGTTGCCAAGCTTGATAAACCTCGTATACGCAAAACCTTTTACTTGAGCCACGGTAATGCGCTCGATATTGCATCGATACTTTCCAGCAGTATTTTCAACGATGGAACAAACGTTTTAAGGATCAATAACAGCAGCTCCTCAGGCGGCTCGGCCGGTGGTGGGGGAGGAGGAGGCGGTGGCGCTTCAGGTGGTGGGGGTGCCAGTATGTCATCGACATCATCACCAGGCTCAGGATCTATGCCTAGCTCTATGCGGATTGAGCGTCAGGATTTAGCTGAAGGAACTGGAATCAACAACTTCGGTGGTGGCTCATCTTCTGGTAGCAGTGGCGGCGGTAGTGGAACCAGTACCGTTACGTCCGGACTTTCTTCCAGCGTTACACTTCGCGGCTTTGTTAAAAGTACAGATATGGTTCAAATTTCTCCCGATGGTCCCATGGTTGTGCCGGATTCCAGACAGAACGCAATCACGATTTTTGGAACCGTTGAGCAAATCGCTTTGGCTGAAAAATTGTTGCCAACACTGGATGCACGTTTGCCTCAGGTTTCAATTGAAGCATCGCTTATTGAAATTGACGATACTGGCTTAAAGGATATTGGAACGGGTTTTGGTATCGGCTCTGGAAAAACGACATTCGGCTTTAACAATACAGTTGCAAGCAATGGCAGTTTAACGGGTTTAGCCACAGTCGATCCTACAGAAATAGCCTCTTATGCACGTAGCGGGATTGGCTTTAGTACCAACCCGTTGAATAATCCGTCTGGAACAGCACTTCAAATTCGGTCGCTGTTATCGCAAAACAAGGCCAAGGTTTTAGCGAACCCAACCGTTGTGGCCACTCACGATATGGAATCGATTATCAGTATCGTAGATGAGGTTGTTCGTCGTGTAACCGTTCAGGTTACGACTGGTTTTGCAACTCAAACGGTTGAAATTGGTGAAGCCGGGATTGTTCTCGATATTCTTCCCAAAATCGGGGAAGATGGCACACTCAATATGCGTCTTCGCCCTTCAGTCACCAGCGTATTAAGCCAACAACGAGATGCTTTGGGTAACATCGTCACCTTGCTGAGCAAGCGCGATATGCTCACCCAGAACGTTCGTGTCAGAGATGGTGAAACGCTTGTTATCGGTGGACTGATTCAACAAAATGACAGCTTAAGACAAGATAAATTGCCAGGAATGGGTGATTTACCGATTGTGGGTGCCATGTTCAGAGCGTCTCAACGGAACAATAAACGATCTGAAATCGTATTGATGATTACACCTCATATCATCAATAAAACGATCCCAACCGAAGCGATTAGCAGTGCACCTAATGACCCTGTGTCTACAAATTCTGCACCTTAGGCTTGAATCCTAGTTCATCCATTAATCCGGGCAGCCAATTAAAAGTGAGAAGTGACTACTATGTTCAAGGTTTCTTCCGGTAATCCTTTTATTTCTTTTAAACAGGTCAAACAACATCTTAGCCTGGCACTCTGCTTTAGCCTTTTAGGATCGAGTGTCCTGATTCCAGACCAAGCTCAAGCCCAAGAGTATTATCCTGCCCTAACCGGCGATGTAAGTATTCGGGTTGCTCCAAGCCAACTGAATAAAACCTTGCCAATCCCGGGTGCTAATCGTCGGGTGACTATGAGTTTTCATGGGGTTTCGATTGCGGATGCGCTTCGTGCCTTAGGACGTCAGGGTGGTTTCAATGTACTCGTGGATGGTTCCGTGCAAGGGGATTTAAGTGTTGATCTCAACAATGTCACCATTCAGGATGCCCTAGAAACCTTCCGAAAATCCGGCAAACTGGCTTACAGCTTACAAGGTGGATGCCTGGCGGTCGCCACGGCGGACTCTACGAAAGGCCAATCCTTTAACAAGGCAACGGTTCGAATTTTCCCTTTGAAACATGCCAATTCCGTCGTTATGGCGAGCTTCTTCAACCAAAGTATTTTTGCTGACAAAAATCCCAACACGGGCGGTGCTGCAGGTGGTGGTGCCGCAGGTGGCGCGGGTGGTGGCTCGGGAACCAGCACAACAGCCAGTCCTGGACAAATTGTGACTGCCGATCCCAATAGCAATAGCTTGATTGTAGTGGGAACCCCTTCCGATATCAGTACGGTTGAAAAGCATTTACCCTCTTTAGATATGCCTCGTGAAATGCGGACTTGGCGCTTAAGCCATGCAAACGTGTTAGATGTTGCCAGTATCATTGCATCGAGCCTTTTTAACGAAGGACAGCCTTCTTTGTTATTTACCAGCGGAAGCAGTTCATCCGGTTCGGGCGGTTCTGGTAGTACACCAGGGGGTATGCCGAGCTCTTTACGGGTTGCTTCTGAAAACCTGAGTGAAGGAAACGGTTCAACCTCCTTTAACTCCGGCAGCAGTGGCGGTGGTTCCGGCGGCGGTGGTGGTGGTGGCGGCTCAGGTAGCACGGGCAGTGGCGCTTCAACGGGAACCGTTATGAGTAATTCGGTTACACTTCGGGCCAAGTTGAAAATGCAGCAGAATGTCCAGATATCGCCTAAAAACGCGATTATAATTCCGGATACCCGCTTGAACGCATTAACTTTATTAGGAACTGCTGAGCAGATTCAGGCTGTAGAAGATTTCTTACCCACCTTGGACCGTAAAGCTCCTCAAGTTCTCCTGGAAACATCTTTAGTTGAGGTAAGCGAGTTGGGACGCCGTGAACTTGGTTTTAACCAAGGAAGCAGCAGCGGTATTTTCAGTTCTGGTATTAACAATGTCTCTTCCGGATCTGGAGCAGCATTGGTCAATACCCCACAAACAGGTTCTATTGGTATTCCAACGAGTACCCAAACACCTCTTCAAAATATTTTCAGTTTATCAACTAACCCTTTGAGACGCGCCAATCACTTCTTCTACCAGTTGAATGCGTTGGCAAGCAAAAACAAGGCTAAAATGTTAGCCAATCCGTCAACCATTAGCACCAGTGATACAGAAACAATGATCAGTATCGTTGATGAAATCATCAAGTCCGTTACAACGACTCAGGCCAGCTTTGGTGGAACCCCCACTGTAACGGACAACATTGGTGAAGCGGGTATTATTCTCAACATTCTGCCTCGCGTCGGTGCAGATGGTACGATTAACCTTCGGGTACGTCCGATTGTATCTTCGGTCTCAGGAACCCAACGGGATCGTTTCAACAACGTGATTACCTTAGTTTCCAAGCGGGAAGCTTTAACTCAAAATGCTGTGATTCGCGATGGTGAAACCTTTGTAATCGGTGGACTGATTCAGGATACCAATAGTAAGGCGGTTTCGAGCAGTCCTCTCTTGTCGAACCTCCCTATTGTCGGTGCTTTGGCCAGAAACTCGGTTGGAAACAAATCACGGAGTGAATTGCTGATTTTGATTACGCCTCACATTATTGTGGATGAAACTGCACCACCACTTCAAACGTCGAGTGCCCGTTATGTCCCTTCCAGTTCAGCAGTTGCTAATTCAATGAGTAATGGTGGCATGGTTCCGGTTTCCTTAACGCCTGCTAATCAATCGCCACAAATCAATGCTTTGCCTTCGGTGATAAGAACGCCGGTTCTATACTCCAGTCAGGCTCGTCGCAGCTCGGTAGAAGAAATGCCCAGCTTGCGGAATGGCAATACAAATGGGGTTCCTGTGAGCTCAAGAACTAGCAGTAGTTCAGGCTCAACACCCGGTAATGTTAGCGATGATGATGTTCGGTCTTTAATGAATAAATTCAGATAACGGATTTCATAAACCGATCTCAAAAGCCTCCCTAATAATTTAGGGAGGCTTTTTGAATTGTTTGCAAGCAATTGTGGAAAATTGCTTGTTTACTGCCTCACTGATCGTTCAGTACCTCATCTTAGCCGGTGGTGTAATGTTTAAGGGCAACTAAAACGGTATCCTTATCTCTATGATGCATAAGCAAATTTGATGATGGATACCACGCAATGACAGTGAGTTCGACGAGCCCTTCCACCCCCCCTCAGCGTCAAAAAGAAGTGCCTACGAAAAAAAGTATGGCGCTCGGTACGGTCATCGGATTACTCAGCGCTATTGTGTTGTTTGAAACGTTTATTATTTGGGAGCAGAGACGGGTTAACCATGAGATTGCCGCCCAAAATGCGGAAGCCTTTGGACGTTTCCTTAAAAAAGGCGTGGTCGGGGACAATCAGGTCGGAACGAATATCTTATTTAAAAACGTTCGGTTTTGCTGGTCTCCTGCTATTTGCGTGAATGCCAATCAGCTAACTGCCACTGCACAGCCTTTTGGAAACAAGCGGAAAGTTTATTTCGATAACCTGAATAGTTTTTTGGTCCGCGTGCATAATGCGACTGTACTTATCAGTCCCACAACTTTACAAGGGATGTTTAACGAAAGCGTTTTTAACTATCCTGATTCCTCGCTCCGGGATTTAAAAGTAACCATTAGCCCGGATGCCGGAGAAAACAGAGTTAAACTGGCGGGAAGTTTGAAATATCTCCTTTGGATTCCTTTTGAAATGGGAACCCAATTGAAGGTCGATAAAGAAAGCAATACCTTGGTGATTGCGGTTGAGGATTTAAAGGTTTTCGGTATTATCCCTGCTAAATGGCTTTTAAACTTTCAACCTTTTAATCTTGAAAAACTAATCCACTTGCCTCCAAACCAACATTTGATAGTGCATGGCAATTTAATGATGGTAAAACCCTTTGGGTTATTCCCACCTCCGCATATCGATGGGAAAATCAGCACTGTTCACGTGATGTCGAAGTGGATTGAGCTTGAGTTTGCGGGTAAAGACCCAGCATTTAGCAATATTCCACAATCGGGTGCTAGTAATTTCATATACCTGCAAGGCGGAAACGCCCAATTTGGTAAAATTGGTATGTTGGGAGCTCAAGTCCAGGTTATTGATAAAAATCCTAGAGATCTGTTTCAGTTCTCTTTGCTGAATTACTTGAGCTATTTGCCCCATAGTGATGTGCAACTCACGGATATGGGTGGTGCAGTACTGGTCATGCCCGATCACGCTAAGATTCCCAGTGTTTTCACCCCTAAAAACGATAATGACGACGACACAGCTAGTGTTCCGGATGGCAGAAGCTCTAAAGAATTAGGCTTCTGGGGGAATCTAAGGTCTAAATTTAAAGACTGGTTCGGTATCTAGCCCCTGTGGTTCTTCAGTCTAGCAATTAACCCGAAAATTCGGTTTTTATTTACATGAGTTTTAAACTAAATTGTTCACCCGATTCTTAAGCAAAGCAATGGAATTATTCCTGATTAAGCGGGTCTTTTTGACGTGTTCTTGTGAAACGGCCTAAAGCCAGAAACGGTTAAGAGGATAAAAAGCAATGGACCATGTCTATATGGATGAGGAAGCCCTAGAGGCATCCGATTTAAGCTGCTTAGTAACACCCCCCAGAGACAATTCAGACGCCTCCATGTCGGGCTTTTCAGAAAGTCTTTCTTTAACGCCAAAATCCAGTTTTTTGGATAAAGTAAAAACTTTACTGGGTAAAAAGTCGGGCCATAAGGGCTTTAAAACCCTCCTTCAGCAGATCCAGGCCGCTCAATCGGAGGACGTTGGGGAACTCTCTTCTGCTTACCGAAAGACAACCCGGGTATGGGCCTTTAAGATTATTCCTTGCAACGCGAAAAAACATTGAAATTCTTTCATTTATAGTAAGTATTCTGAAAAGGGCTTTTCCACCGTGGTAGGGTAAATAGCCCTCTTTTTGTCAAAAAGCTTAGCCTGGCCCACTGCAAGGCGTTCCTGGTTTTGCTTTACCTGTTCTCAGGATGAAATTTTGCGATTTAGACATAAATTGTTAATGCAAGTAATTCGTGTTACTTTGAGTCGGAATTCAAGCGTTTCTATTATCAGTAGGATCATTTATGGACTCTTTACAGCCGTATTTTTCATCCGGTAGACCTCTATTAGAACCAATACCAAAACCAAAACATTCCCATTGGGGACTTGGTAGCTTTACTGGATCACGATCGCAAGAAGATCTATTTCAAGCGGCTGCAAGAGAATCAGATACTACTACTACCGAGAAGAAGTTCACTACTTCCGAATGGAGTAAGCAGCAGTCCGAGCAGAGGACTCGTTCCAAAAGTAGTAAATGACTACTCAATTAATTAACTAAAAAAGCCCTCTCTATATTTAGAGAGGGCTTTTTACTAGAAATGAAAAGCTTTCTTTTTAAGCTCTGGGGTATTCCTCGGGACCGGGTGCAATTACGAGCGGCACCTCGGCTTCGTGGTCGGTGAGATCGCGGGGCGGAAGAACAGGCGATTTGCCGTTGGTGCGGGCCGCTTTTACGTTGTCCACAATCTCCATGAACTCTTTGTCATCTAAGCTTTCTTTTTCAAGAAGTACTTTGACAATGGCATCGACAATATCCCGATTATCAATCAGAAGTTTTTTGGCATATTCGTATTGTTCTTCAACCAATGATTTAACTTCACGGTCGATAACAGTTGCGACTTCTTCGCTATAATCCCGCTCTGTTCCAAAGTCGCGACCCATAAAAATATGTTCATTACGTTTACCGTACTGAATAGGTCCTAATTTAGGATTCATCCCGTAGACGGTGACAATTTTTCTGGCCAATGAAGTTACTTTTTCAAGGTCACTGCTAGCACCGGTGGTGACATCCTGGTAAACCACTTCTTCAGCGGCACGACCGCCCAATGCCATGGCGATGGTCGCAATAATCTGCTTTTTGGACATATGGACCTTATCCGTATCGGGCATGGTCCAAGTTAAACCTAAAGCCATTCCACGAGGAATAATAGTTACCTTACGCAACGGATCGCAACCTTCCGTCATCACAGCGATCAAGGCATGGCCAACTTCATGATAAGCCGTCAGCTCTTTGTCTTTCTCGGTCATAATCTTGCTTTTCTTTTCAGGACCAGCAAGAACCTTATCAATCGAGCTTTCGATATCGAGTTGATGAATAATTTCTTTATTATGGCGCGCCGCTAATAAAGCCCCTTCGTTTAAAAGGTTGGCCAAATCCGCACCGGTAAAACCAGGTGTTCTTTTTGCAAGCAGCTTTAAGTCAACGTCACTGGCCAAAGGTTTTCCTTTAGCGTGAACTTTCAGGATCTGTTCACGGCCTTGAACATCGGGGCGATCAATCATGACCTGACGGTCGAAACGACCCGGACGTAACAGTGCATTATCCAAAATATCGGGACGGTTCGTTGCTGCTACAACGATAATACCGGTATGAGGATCAAAGCCATCCATTTCAACCAGTAACTGGTTCAATGTTTGTTCGCGTTCATCGTGTCCGCCACCATGTCCGGCACCCCGTTGACGACCGACCGCATCAATCTCATCCATGAAAATGATACAGGGCGCATGTTTTTTTGCTTGTTCAAACAAGTCGCGAACGCGGCTTGCACCGACCCCGACAAACATTTCAACGAAATCGGAACCGGAAATACTAAAGAAGGGAACACCAGCTTCCCCGGCAACCGCTTTTGCAAGCAATGTTTTACCGGTACCAGGAGAACCTACCAGAAGAACGCCCTTGGGGATTTTAGCGCCCAACTTGTGGTAGCGATCACTGTTTTTAAGGAAGTCGACAACTTCTTCAAGTTCAGCTTTCGATTCATCAATTCCGGCAACATCACTAAAGGTGATTTTAACCTTGGTATCCATCGCCATTTTGGCACGGCTTTTACCGAAAGAAAGCGCTTGGGAACCGCCCCCTTGAGCACTCCGGAAAATAACGAAAAGAACGATCATAAAGAGAATGGGTAAGAAAACAGAGGTTAAGAGTCCTAACCATTGTCCGTCGCTTTTGGGTTCACGAAACTGGAATGCGACGCCCTCTTTTTGAAGTTCCGGTACCAAAAGAGTAATACCCGCTCCGCCCTCAGGCAATACCGCATGGTAGCGAAGAATGCTCGTAGGTGGAGGATTTTCAGGCGTAGAAACAACGTCTGTTGATTTTTCCGAACCCTCTTCCGCGGCTAGCTTGCTGTCTTCAACTTTCTCAGTTTTAGCAGCTGGTTGAGCCTTTGCAGACAGTCCTTCTTTTTTAGCGACTACCTTCTCCGATGGTTCCGGCAGGCTATCCGTTTTTGAGAGGTCTGTAACTGCATCTCCCGCAACGGAATCACCCGTGAAAACAACATTATTGACATGATGCTCACGGACTTGCGTGACAAACTGAGAAAAGCCAACTTCCTGCAGATGGACAATATTGCCCTTATCTTTAAACAGAGAAGAGACAAACAGGGCTAAAAAGATTAACCCAACCAGTATAATGAGACCGGTATGTTGGTGCTTCTTCATAAGTAAATGCCAAGCTCTCCTTTATGTGAGGATTTTGAAATCAAATCCTCTGAATCCTATTTGTATAAAGCGCCACATGGCTCTTTATTTAGGCTCATTGACAATTAGTGTCTACTAGACGCTAGAACCGGGCACCCGCAGCGTATGCAAAATATACGTGAGGACGGTACCGCGACGCAGTAACAACGTAGGCACAATTGTTCAAGGACCTAGGGGTCATTATATCATAGGCGTCTTCTAGGCTCATTAGCTTGTTCCATTAAATCCGCTATCCGGGCGGCACCCATTCCATCGACTAAACTCAACCCTGCTAGGGACATCTTAAATCGCAGCTCTGTATTGTGAAAATAGTGGATAAGAGCCTCTTTTATCCGACCATGTGTAGCAACAGGATGCCCACCCCACCCTGCACCCTCCCCCGCCAGGGGGGAGGGGAGGCCAGACGTTAAGGGGAAAAGCATATTGGATTCAAGCTCATTTCTTTGTGAGTTTTTCTCCCCTCCCCCCTCTGCGGGGGAGGGATCAAGGGTGGGGGGGATTTCATCTTGATAACGTTCACTCAAGCCCAGGAAAATTTGTGCCTTCGCTGATTCTGCAACGCTTTTACTCAATTGAATTTGATTTTCAGCAACCGCGATTACAAAGGCAGGGAGCCCTAAACATAACCTTTCCCAGGTGGCAACCCCACCCGCACCCATCGCCCAGTCGGCTTTTAACATAAGGTCAGCCATCGACTCAGTTTGACCATGAAAAGTGATATGGGATTGAGACTGGCAAAAGGCTTCAATTTCTGATTTTAAAGGGTTCGCATCCCCTGCAATGACATCGATCTCAAGTGGGGGCAATTGATTTGTTTTAATCAGCGTCTGCACGATTTTTAACATGGGTAGCGTTTCACCCGTGGGATCGCTGCCACCAAAAAAGATGAGTAAGCGTTCAGGTGCTTTTTCTTGTGTTGAAATACGTTGATCACGAGCTTTAACGTGGTTTACAGCAAACTCTTTCCGCAGCAATGCGTAGCGAGGGCCAAGCCATAAGGTGCAATTGGGAGACACATGAGGTTGATATGCTTTTTCACCTTCATTCAGATTGATCCAATTTTGATCCAGTAAATAAGAGGCCGAATGCTTGCGATTGGGCATATCATCAATAACCAGAATTTTTTTGACGAAAGGTTGCAGCCTTTTTTCCCAGTCGCTGTCAATACCGTAATGATCAACAATGAGCCAATCAAAGGCTTGTTTTTCGGATTTAAAAAACTGTTCCAGACCAACAAGCTCATCGTTCATGGTATCGCCATCAAGCTGCTTGGTCTCAAATCCGCACTGTTCAATCCAATGAACTAAATCGCCGGCTTGCGACCGAAAAAGAAATTGAATACTTTTAGAGCTAACCGGTGTGCCTTTTTTTAAGTTTTTACCCTGGTTCACCAGTGCTAAAGCCAGTGCCACACACCGCATGGTATGACCTGTTCCGATTGCTGTTGAGGAATCAACGCGAAATGCAATTTTCATCATCTTTAAAACACTATCTTTTATTGCAATGCTATTTAAGGACGAGAATTTGTTTTACTGGACTCTAAATGCCACTTTATAGTGAAATTGGATACAGTCTTATGCCAGACTAAAATTACAATCATTAATAGCATCATAACTGTAAAATGACATCCCTCATCGCTTATGAGCCATGACTTCATTTCTTCTCTGTACATGTATTTGTTTATCAAAGAGTTGCTTAGTAGACATAGAGTTACTTAGTATCTTTTAAATACCTGTCCAAGCGTTTTTTTCTCAAAACTGGACTGCTATGACACCATTGACTCTTTTTCTGTAATTAAGGATTTTAATCATGAAGCAACCGATTAAGTTAACTCTCATGTTTTTACCTTTACTGCTTGTATTTATTGCAATTTATGTGATTACGCAAGATGCTAAAGCACCTCAGATTTTAACGGATAAGTGTCAGGTTTTAGCGGCAGGCCCTGCCGCCTCCGAATATCAAAAAACCAGCACCTTCCTTTATAGCCATGGGGAAAATCCGCTTTACCATCTGGCGCTAAATTGTCGTAAATTCTCAAAAACGCTTATGGTGAATGACGAACAACTCATGCACACACCGATTAAGCGGGGCCAGGAAGCCGAGTTATTAAGCAAGCACTATCGTTTTTTGCCTCATCGTTGGATCATCTCAGTTCATACAGGGGAACAGTCAGTCTTGGAACAAGTTCAAAAACAGGTCGATGGAAGAAAATGATAACTTTTTGAATTTGAAAAGGCCTTTGGCATGTTAAAAGAGGGAACTGTTTTATATTAAAGACGCCGAATCTGGGCGGATTGATTAAAAGCTGATTTTTTTTTGAATATAAACAGCCTCAGCTTTGAGTTTTAGCCAGGATTTTTTATGATCACTTTGATTCCCAATACCCCTAAACTATTGACTTCATCTAAAGTCGCTCAAAAACCTCATTCGAGAGCCGTTGATTTAGCTTCGGATGTTGCTCAAAAGTCACGGGCTCCACAATTTGGTATGGCTTCCGACGATGAGTCGGGTGTTAAAAAAACGAGGTTGCGTAGACCTGATGCTGAGTTAAAACAACTTAAAACCATAGCAGCCCAATTTTTTTCTTCTGAGCCATCGAACGTAGATCTTGCCAATAAAGTTAATGCACACTGTAAGTCTAAAGGCATAGCTCTTTCGCATGATATGAGTACTACGGATGCACAAAACTGGCGACAACAGGCTAAATCCTCTTCTAAAAATCAAAGTCACAGTTCTCAGGTACCTTCCGCTGCCCCTGTCTTTCCACCCACTAGACCCTTTCCTACTCAACCTTTAAGCAATCCTTTAGTTGGACATTTTCAAACTTCTTTACTAAATAATTCATTTCAGAACTCTTCGTCTTTTGTTGACCTGACAGATAACCAATCGGTGTCCAGTTATCATTCAAATGAATCTGTGACGCGCTATCCAGAGATGAGTAGGAAGTTCAAAAATCTATTAAAACGCTTTGCTCGAAAACCTGAGAGTGAGACTTTAGCACAACAAGCTAGCACGCTACGTAAGCAAGAAACGTTAGCTTGGGCTAAAACTCAGCTTCCTCCAAATGCTGTCCTTGGGGGGACAGATGTTGCACCTGAGTTTCTGGAATATGCAAATAGCCTTATTCCAGTCTTTACGGAAAAGACAAATAGCTTTATAAAAAAGAGGCTTCAGCAGGCTTCTCAATCTAAAGTTCTTACACGTGAGCCTGCTTTTAGAGTACCAGACCAGTCTACAGCGCTTCCTGGAATAGGTAGTAGTCTTAGAGATTCGAACGCTTTACCGAGTCTGAATGCACCAGAACAGGACATTAACTGGCTTGCTGCAAATAACCTAGCTTTTATACCTCCAAACCGTCCTACTACGCCTTCTATAATAGAGTCTATTAATAAAAACTCGCGAGCCTTACCCCTTCTTAACTCTCCAGGGCTTGATTTGACCTGGATTGTCAGAAATATGCGACGTTGTTATGAATTGGATCAAAAGCATTCCCGAAGAGGAAACAATACCATTACAGCTTTTGAAGGTCAGGAGTTAGAAGGTATTAAACAGGCTTTAACTAAATTTGAATCCAGCTTAGCGAGTCAGTTTATAAACCCAGATTTTCATCCGGCCGAGCACAAAGCAAAAGTAAAGGAAATTAAAGCCGAATTAGGTGAAGGCATTTATGGCTTTGTTGAAAAGTACTATAAATCTCAAAAAGCTCAACCTGCCAGCTCTTTGCAGACACGACAAACTCGGCCTGCAACTTCTTCCAATTCCAATCGTTCCTTAAATCGTCAAACCTTAATGGGCTCAGTACCGAGTATGCTGGCTCATCCAAATAGGTTTACTTCCACAACTAATTCTGGTGGTACGGAAGGCTATCAAACGTATGGACTTTCAACAGATAAACTGCCAGCAATGAACTCGGGCTGGACAAGCACTCAGTCTATGGATAGTAATATGCTTCCTGCTCCCGTTAGACTTCCTATCGAAACTCCATTGGATTCAAATACTTTTGGTTCAACACCGAATATGCAGACTTATCCCAAGATGTATGCTCCTAAACCTAATTCGACTGGTATGGGAGGGTATCAACAACACGGGCAAATTCCAAACACTTCAACAGACTATCTTTTTGATGGGACAGGTATGCCTACTCATAAGAGTACTATTCCTGAACTCGTAGATTTTTCATTTGCCGATGCCTCTAAGGCACAATTTGTGATGTTCATGCAAGAAAAGCATGCCAGAGGGATTAGCCCTATAGGAAGAAAAGATATTGAAAACGCAATCACAGAAACAATTCCTCCTTCTGCTCATCTCGTATCCGATATAGATGGTCAAGGTAATGCTCGATTTAGATATCCTGATCGTCCATATGGGAATGAAGTTGCTAAAAGTGCAACCTTGAAGAGGTTCAATAGAACTGGGGACTACCGTACACAAATCACTATGGTGAATAATCCCACTCAGCCTGGTAGAGCAATGTATATAAAGACTCCAATCACTGACTTATCTCCATACTTTTCTGATACAGCTCAGGCTCCATTGAGTACAAAGGCAAAACAAAACTTATTACTACCTCCACCGCAAACATGGACGGGTTTTGAGCAACAATCATTTTCAGGGCGTAATGCTTCTAATGACCCATCTGCATCGAACCCTGGGCTGACACAAGGCGGTGGATATCAGCAAAAAAATATACCGGAAAGGACGGCAACAGGGAGATCTGATCAGACTTTTGCTACCCCTGTAGCTCCTAATAGGAATTTTGGACCTGCAAATCTGCCGACAACAAATTCCATGACGGACCTTTCTCAATTTTCTTTGACTCAAGTTCAAAAACCATCCAGTGGACAAGTAAAATCATTCTCACAAGATCCTCTACGAGGGTTTCAACAATCTTCTTACCCGGATCCTTGGAATAGTGAACAGGCATCCTTAGGTTTGCTTAACCCTGAGAGTAAGCAGAAATGGATGACCCCTTCTAATGAATCTAAATTTGATTCAAGAGACTTCGAAGAAATTTTTGAAACACCTGATCATAGTACACGGCAGTCTACTGACGCACCATCTACAACCGCATTCTCATACAATCAACCGGACATAAAAGCGTTGAGTACGACAAGTTTGAAACGACCCCGTTCATCAGCAGGAAGTAGCGTCAATACTGCCGATAGCACCTTTTTAAAAGAGGAAGTGAATAAAAACACTTCCGATACGGAAAATATAAGAGACATTTATAAAAAAGTGACGCACTGGCGAAGAAAGAAAAAAGTTCAGGATTCTGTTTCTGAGCGGCGATCTCCCAGCCCAGAATCATTTGATGAAGGTGATATAGGATACCTACAACAACTCGGAAGCGATGCTGAACGCCAGAAAGACTTCCGTCAGGGGAAAAGCTATAAACGCGTGGCACGCAGAATTGGAAATATTCTCAAACGAAGTTAATGCATTGTTTGGGGGTAAGCTTAAAGCTCATGTCCACTACTAAAAAGCTTCTGTTTAAAATTTCAAACCCTTATGTTACTCTGACTTGAGCTTGAGATAATCAGTTTAAAATGGAGGTCTTTACCCAGGCTTATGAATACCTACGAAGCATTCGTTATCCTTAAACCCATCCTTGATGTTGATAACTCCGACACCGTTCTTAAAAATCTGGAAACCCTGATTGAAAGCACGAACGGTAAAATTTCCAAAAAAGATAAGTTGGGTCGTAAACGCTTGGCTTACGAAATCTTAAATTTTAAAGATGGTTTCTTTGTAACCTACCAACTCGCGTTGGATCCTGCCAAAATTGCTCAAATTCATCATGCCGTTCGTTTGAACGAAGATATTTTGCGTTTTGCTTTAGTAAGCCGTACCGAAGCTGAATTAAACGAAGTGAATTCTCCTCCTTTACGTGATTCTGGACGTGATGCGGGCGGTCGCCCTGGTAATATGGGTGATTCACGCCCTCGTCGTGACGCTCGAGCGTAGGATTTCTGACTGTGAGTTTAGCTAAAATTGTTGTTTCCGGAGAAGTTGTCGGTGAGCCTGAAAAGCGCTTCACTCCGAATAATCATCCTGTTGCAACGTTTAACTTAAAAGTTGAAAATGCGAGCGTTGGCTCTAAACCTTCTGAGCCCTTCTTTGTTCGTGTAACGTGTTGGCGCAATTTGGCTGATGCGGTTTCTAACCAAGTTGAAAAAGGACAACATGTCTTGGTAGAAGGCCGCTTGATGCTGAATAGTTACCAAGCTCAAGACGGTACTCAAAAGAAGAGTTTTGAAGTGGAAGCGTCTTCCCTCGATAAGTTATCCGGTCCTTCCGAAACACTGGTTCCTGTTAGTGCAGCAGCTGGTGCTTCTACTCCTCCAAAAACAACTCAAGCTCCAACGTCCTCTTATGCCTCTGTTCCTAATGGAAACTCTGCGGGTTCAGGCCATTTTAGTTCCGAAGATCTTTTAAGTGAAGACGATATTCCATTCTAGAAATGAGTGACTTATTGAGAGTCTCTTTTCTCCATTTTGTAAATGATATAAAAGTATTGAATTTAAGAAAAGGAAACCAGTATTCATGCCGGCAGATCCCAGAAAAAAGAAAGTTTGTAATTTCTGTGCTGATCGCGTCATCCTGATCGATTTTAAAGACTCACAAAAGTTGCGTCGTTATCTGACGGACCGCGGTAAAATTCTTCCCAGACGTATTACAGGTACCTGTGCTTACCATCAACGTAAATTAGCAGCAGCGATTAAGTTGTCTCGGCACATGTCCTTAATTCCATACATCATGGAAGGTTAAGTTAAAAAAAATTGTTAAGCATTATGCTTTTAAACAAAGAGTCCTCGTTTCTGAGGGCTCTTTGTTTTTCTGCGTTTAATCATTTTTATAAATTCGCTCCCTGACAAGTAGTTCCGTGGAACTACTTGTGGAAAACTGTGAATTAGAGAGTCTTTACATGAAAGTAAAAAAGTTATTACTACAACTTAAATATTGACTTGCTTGGGAAGCTTGTTATTTAATGTTTCTGTAAGTCTTTTTTAAATTGATTTCTAGGGATGGTTAATTCATTATTCATGCAAAAAAGTATGGTGCGGAATTAATTAAAACCACGTTTTATTTCATCATAGTCGAATCCCCTAAATACGTGTAAGGACACAGAATGCCAATTACATTTGATACATTGGAAGAACTTAAAGAATTTTGCCAAAGTTTTACCACCGAAGTTGCTAAACGTTCCGCTATTGCTCCTAAAATGACTTCTGCTGCTCCAAAATACGTTCCTCAGTATGAAGAGCCTACTGAAGTTGCAGCGCCTAAAAAACGCGGTCGCAAACCCAACTCTGAAAAAGCTGAATACGCGAGTGTTCCTCCCAGCAAAGGCCGTCCTGCAGTTGCAAGCAGCCCAAAAGCGTCTGTTGCTCAAAAATCTTCTAAAAGAGATAAAAGCCAAACTTTAACCGCTAAAATCCAAACAGCAATTCAAAATTACTTAGATGATGACGCTTCTTTTACAGCAAACGATATCTATGACGTATTAGTCAGAAAAAATCCTGATATCAATAAACAGTCTGTAATTACCTCTGTTTTAAAACAAATGAACAGCGTATACAGCCAAATAGGCGTTACAGAGCGTCCAGGTAACGGACCTCGCCCTGTAAAACTCTACAATGCAGGTTAATTTTAGACCTTAAATTGTCAAATTCAAAAGCCAGCTTAGCTTTGCATAAGCTGGCTTTTGTCATGAATGCGGTACAATGATATAGTTTCCTCATTCTCAGAGTTCTTGTTCTCCAATCCGACTTGTCTCACAATAAATACAGGGCTCCGTTTCTCAACACGCTTTTGTTTGAATCATTCCACAGGTGTTGCCATTGAGGAAAAGGCACACAGGGACTCAAGGTAGACAAGCAACGTGTAATTCCACAAAGCGCTGCATTAAGGCATGCGCCTAAAAATGGCATTGACACTATGACTTCAACCATACCCGTCGACAGCCTGGCTGAAAAAATTCGACGTTACCTTCAACTTCAAAATGTATCTGCCTTACGGCGTTTATTGGCGCGTCAGAACTTTGCCGATATCGCCGAGGTCATGGAAAATTCGCTTAATCGTGAAGAAGCCGTGACCTGTTTCCAGTATTTAAGTGTCGGCCTTGCCGGGCAGGTATTAAACAGCTTGAATGAGGACCTGCAGCAACTCTTCCTGTCCTCCTTACCCGCGATGATGGGCGGGCAGATTTTACATAACATGCCGGTTGATGATGCGGTAGATATTTTGCAGGAAATGAAAGCGGAACAAAGCCGCCGCCTTTTGCAAGAAATGCCCTTCGATACCGATACGCATATGCTTCGCCACCTGATGCTGGAAGAACCAGAATCAGCTGGGGGGATTATGTCTACTGACATTATTCGCATCAGCATTGAAGCGACTGTTGGTGATGCGATTCGCTTGATTCGTCAGGCGGAAGAAAAAGATTTTATCTACTATTGCTACATGGTGGATAGCGAACAGAAATTAGTGGGTGTTACGAGTCTAAAACGTCTCTTAATTCATGGTGAGAATGATCCGCTGTCGCGCATTGCTGAATTTGATGTGAAATCCTTGTTGGTACAGTACGATCAGGCCCTGGTCGCTAATCTGTTCCGCAAGTACTACAATTTAATGGCAATGCCAGTTATTGATTCTGCGAATGTGCTTCGAGGCGTTGTTACGGTCGATGACATTATGGATGTTATCGAAGAGCAAAACGCCGAAGAGCTCTATCGCGGAGCGGGGATTAACCTCGAAGAAGTGGATGAGCGCGGATTGCTCATTGGTCCGGTTTTTCGAGCTTTTAAAGCGCGTTTTCCCTGGTTGTCGATTACCATGGCCGGTCAATTTCTGGCATCGACCATTATTGCCCACTATGCTCATACAGTTGCCACAGCCGTTGTCGCGATTTCCTTTATGCCTTTGTTGACAGGCCTTTCCGGAAACATGGGGACTCAATCGGAAACGATTACGGTTCGTGGATTGGCCCTACAGATCATTAACGATGATAATATCGTTAAAATGTTGTTTCGCGAGTTTCGGGTTGCGGCAATTACCGGAAGCTTCTTTGGCATCATTGTCGGTGGCTTATCCATGCTGATTTATCATCGTTGGCAATTAAGCGCTTTGTTGGCAAGCTGGATTTTCATCTCTCAGTGTACTTTTGCCGTACTGGGGATGTTTATTCCCTACCTGTTCAAACGAATCTTTAAAGTCGATCCTGCGGGTATGGGTGGTCCTTTTATTACGACACTCAGTGATATCCTCACCTTCTTTGTTTACCTATCCGTGGTGACTCTCTTCCTAAAAGCCATGATCTAAGTCGAATAAAATCACAATCACTAAAAAAGATTAGTTTTTAATCTGTATGATTAAAAAAATTAATCGTGTTTTTCTCAGCAGTTTAGAGAATTATTTTGTAAAGATTTCTAAAACAGTGGGCGCTTTGTACACCTTAAAATAGCAAATTTGGCATTCAAAATAGACTGAATCACTCATAAAAGAGTTCCGTTTTTTATCTTAAATGTCCTATTGAAGATCATTTTTTTGAAATCATGAAAAAGGCCTCCAGATTTGTCTGAAAGCTTTTTGCAAATGAGAGAGATAGAGGAGTATTTATCTCAAGGCTCCCTGCCATGTGAGTAGATCTTGGACGGTCTTAATTTTAGGATTCTCCGTCCGGAAGCGCTCCAGTAGCGTGAAAAGGATGGCAGCACTCATGCGCACATCCGCTTCAGCTCTGTGAGGATTGGGATTGTGGTATCCCAGGGCTGTCGCGACCATAATGCCTTCATAGCTTGGGAGTCCAGGAACTCCTTTAACTGCTAATGCCTTGGTGCAAAATGATTTTTGTAACTCGTAGCGCTCTAAAAAAGCGCCCAGACCGCTTTGCTCGACTTTTTCCCGAAGGAATCCAATGTCAAAACTGACGTTGTGGCCCACCAGCAGAGGGTTATCCCCTAAGAAGTTGGTGAGCTCGCTCAGCACTGTAATGAGGGCTGGAGCATTACGGACCATGTCGTTGGTGATTCCTGTCAGCATTTCGACTTCTTCAGGGATCTCTTCAGTGGGTTTCACCAGGCTGCCAAAGAATTTTTCTTCTTTTCCATTGCGATAGGAAATAGCAACGATTTCGGTAATGCCGCTTTTGCGGGCATTTAAACCCGTGGTTTCAAGGTCGATGACCGTAAATACAGCATCTTCTAAAAGAATTTTGTTCAGCTTCGGAGAAGGTTTTTCTTTTTCTCCAGGCTCAACGGTTGCGACTAATCCAGCAAATAAGGAGTGCTGCATAAAGTATCGATCATCCTATTTTAGTTTCTTTATCACACACAATAGACACACAAACATGGGGATTCATTTTTGATTTTACGTAAAGAATCAGGCTGAGTATTTTTTTGAAAATTTCAGAACCAATCCTGCACTGTCTGGCGCAGCGACCGTCCGAAGCGACATCACCTCCTTTAAAGGGATAAGTATTACTTAAGCAACCTGTTGGGAGGAATATTCCAGGCCGGTTTCCGAATCGTAGACCTTAATGTCTCCGTTTACGGAACCTTCCAAAACACTGAACCAGAAATGGAGTTCATCTTCACCAACGTTATTGATAACCGTCTCGCTGTCTGAGTTTTGAACAACAATTTTTAAAAGCATAACAACACACAACTCTCTTCTCGCTAAAGTAAAGATGATTGAAAAAGTATTACGACAAACCGCGCTTTGTGATAAGCGCAGGATGGTAAGCCTTCTCTTCTGATAGAAGGTTTAATTGCTCAGACGTTCTTTATTACTGCCAACTGCTTACAAGCTTTGAATACAAATTCAAATGAATTTTAGACTCGATTTTCGAGGGCTTATTCTGTAAAGCTGATAAAACTATCTTACCTGAGGAGAGGGGTCTGATCGCAGTCTCGTAGCCTTTTATTTACTATTTTTTACAGCAGCCTTTATGCTCAGAAACGACAAGCCTCATGGGTTTCATCACCCTGTTAAATGCTCGGTATTGTTCCGTTTTCAGAGTTTGAAAATGCCATTTCCTATTTTCGCCGTCTTGTGTTATTTAGAGCAAAGCTGCTTCCATTACGCATCTTCGTATGATGGAAGTCGATGCAATTCTCAGCACGGTCTAGACCTCATCATCAAAACCATTCACAATAGAGAGGATAATGTCTATTGCTTTGAGAGAGGTTGAGCACCCGTTATGACTCTGGAAGACTTTGAAAAGACTCCCCGGTTTTTCCTATCAGAGCTTCAGTCAGCTACCCAGGCACTATTAGCCGGGAAAACGCACGAGTTCCAATCCGCAAGGGTTTGGACGGATACGCGCAGTATCCAGGTCGGGGATTTCTTTCTTCCTATTCGCGGTCAACGCTTTGATGGCCATGACTACCTTCAACAGGCCTTCCAGGATGGCGCGGTCGGGGCTTTTGTCAGCGCAGAAAAATTTACGGATCATCCTGAGTGGGCTGCTTTTCCAAACCTCTTAGTGGTTTCCGACACCACCCAGGCCTATTTGGATGTTGCTCGGTTTTATCGCGAAGGGATTAACCCCAAAGTCATCGCCGTGACGGGTAGTTCGGGTAAAACATCGACCAAGGAAATGCTTTTCGCCGCATTATCCCCTTTGAAGCGCTGTGTGAAAACCGAGAAAAACTTTAATAATGAAATCGGGGTGGCTCAGACCATGCTGTCTTTGCATGCGGATACCGAAATTTTGATCGTTGAAATGGGCATGCGCGGTCCCCGTCAGATTGCCCCTCTGTCGGTTGCAGCGAAGCCGGATGTCGCTATCGTGATCAACGTTGGCCCTGCTCATATCGAGTTTTTAGGATCCTTAAAAGCCATTGCAAAGGCTAAACTGGAAATTGCAGAGGGACTTGATCCGGCCAAAGGAATCCTGGTGATCAATGGCGATAGCGAAGAGTTAAGTGAAGGTGTGCAGCAGGCCTGGAACGGTCAGCTCAGTCAGTATCGTTTGGATCAGGCTGAGAAACTGATTTTGACATCGACGGGTTCAAGCTTTCTGTATCAGGATAGTTCCGGGCACAGCCAAGAAATCCGTTTGACTGTACCCGGTGCGCACATGGTTGCCAACGCGCTGGGCGTTCTGGCTGTCGGCGAAGCCTTGGGTTTTTCAGTAGCCTCCATGGCATCAGGCTTGGCTCGTTTTCAGCACGCGGAAGGTCGGGGAGAAACTCAGACCTTAGCGGGCTTCCATAACGTTTCGGTGATTAACGATGCCTACAACGCCAATCCACAAAGCGTTCAAGCCTCATTGGAAGCTTTTTTATCGACTTATCATGAGGTACAGGAAACTCAAGCTCAAAAACTCGTCCTGATTCTGGGGGGGATGAAAGAGCTCGGTGAGTTTTCAGAAGCCTATCACCGCGCACTGGGGGAGTGGTTGAGTGTTCAGGAAGAGATTTCAGCGCTTTTTATTGTGGGTGAAGAAGGACGCTGGATCTATGACGAAATTCTTGAGGATTTCACAGAAGATGATGGTGAGGCCGCACTTTTTGAAATTCATCATGGGGATGCCGTTGTCGACATCGCAAAAATATTGCTTAGCCGCCAGGATTTGCTGGAGAATAGTTTACTCTACTTGAAGGGATCCAGGGCGTATGCCTTAGAACACCTTCCCGCGTTATTGTCTACAGTGAATACCAATTCAAAGAATTAAGGAGGATTTGTGCAGGCGAGGAACGAGCATCGCAGGAACGTAAGCATAGACAGAACTACGTGCGTATCTGAGAAGCACAGTAACGAAGCATGCGCGAAAACCGCCTTGATTATTGGAATTGGTAGGAGAGGATGTCTATATGAGTTTAGCTAAAGGCGGCATGCCCTTTGATATTGCCACGCTAAGCTCTGCCTTGGTCCCGATTTTGGTGACTGCAGCCCTGGGCATGCCCTATATCAACTGGCTGAAGCAACGCATGTTCGGACAGTATATTCGAGAAGATGGTCCGCAAAGCCATCAGGCGAAAGCAGGAACCCCGACGGCAGGCGGCGTGCTAGTTCTATTTGCGACCATGATCGGTTTGCTCAGTGTGTGGGTGTTTCGAAGTTCGACTTTTTTAAATTTACCGGTCATCGGTGTATTCGTAGCGACTTTTGTATTCGGTTTATTGGGTTTTTCGGATGACGCCCTGAAAATTTTCAAAAAGAAAAATAAGGGTGTCACTGGCTATACCAAGCTTGCTGTCCAGGTTTTGACGGGTGCTTTTGTCGGCTGGGTCGTGCTTCAAGGAAATCCCCTGGGGACCGTCAGTGTTTTTGGTTTGGCGAGCCTCAATCTGGGATGGTTCTACCTTCCCTTTGCCGCCTTTGTCATTACGGGTGCCTCTAACTCCGTGAATTTAACGGATGGTTTGGACGGCTTGGCATCTGGTATCGCTGTCATGAGTTTTATGACGCTCTCTCTGTTACTCTTTATGACTCACTCGGTTGACTTGGCTCTCTTTGCCCAAGTTCTTGCCGGGGCCTGTATCGGCTTTTTAATTTTCAACCGGCATCCGGCCAAAATTTTTATGGGGGATACGGGAAGTCTGGCTTTGGGTGGTGCCATGGGAGCCTTGGCACTGGTAGGGCATCTGGAATCCTGGTTGTTACTGATTGCCCTGATGTATATTCTTGAAACGCTTTCGGTCATTCTGCAAGTGATTTCGTTTAAAAGTACCGGTAAGCGGATTTTCCGTATGAGTCCGTTGCATCACCATTTCGAGTTGAGTGGATGGTCTGAATTGCGGGTTGTTTATACGTTTATTACCGTGCAATTTATTGGCTGTGTATTCGCTGTCATTCTTTACAACATGCTGGGTCATTAACGGTTTCTGATTTTAATATTCTGTAAAAAGCCAATCCGTGCTGTTCCGGTAAAACTGAGGATCCTATGCTGCTGCGTTTGTCATAATACAAACTTTGCGTAAAGCTTTAAGAATTTAAAAAGCTTTATAAACATAATGAATGACTGTGGTCTATAGAATTCGGTACAATAAAATGATTAGACTTAGGCAGGATAGCGGTATATACCCATGGATTGGAAAGAGCGTGCTTTAACGGTACTAGGACTCTCGCGGAGCGGCGCAGCCGTTGCGCGCTATGTCGCCAAGCGTAGCGGAAAAGTTTTCCTTAGTGATTCGGCTCCAGCGACACCGGCGAATGAATCCCTGCGTCATGAATTAACCGAACTGGGTGTCACAGTTGAGATGGGCGGACACGGAAGTCGCTGTTTTGATCATGCCAACGATATTGTTGTAAGCCCAGGTATCCCGCCCACGAATGATACGATGCAACAACTCAAGCTTAGTGAGAAAAACATTATTTCTGAAGTTGAGTTCGCCTATCTGCAAGCCCCTACTATTCCCATCGTTGCAATTACCGGAACCAATGGAAAATCGACTACGACCACGCTCGTATCTCATATCCTGACAACGGCAGGTTTGCGTGCTCCTGCGTGTGGCAATATCGGTATTCCCATTACTGATATTTTGAATGAAAGCCCTTCTGGCCAATCACCTGCATGCGATGTTTTGGTTGCGGAACTCAGTTCGTTTCAAATTACCTTTTCACCTACCTTGAAGCCTAAAGTAGGGATATTGACGAATTTTAAAGCTGATCACTTGGATTGGCATGGGAGCCTGGAAGGTTATCGAGATGCCAAATTGGCTCTTTTTGGCGGGAACCGAGCACCTGAATGGTCGATTCTGCCTGCTGATGATCCGATTGGAATTATGGCAGCCAATGTTACCCCCAATTCTATTCTTTGGTTTTCCCGGCATGAAACGTCTGTTCAACAGTATTCCGATAAAACCTATATCGACGCAGACGGAAACTTTGTGATTGAGACTGTGAAAAAAGGCAAAGTAACTCTTCTCAATCGACGGGATCTTTATATTATCGGTGCTCATAATGAAGAAAATGTCCTGGCTGCCACTGCAGCAGCGTATTTAATGGATGCCAGTGCCAAGCATATTATCAATGCCTGCAAAAGCTTCAAAGGCTTGGAACATCGCTTAGAACAGCTGGATCCTGTGGGTCCGAATCAGGTTGTTTTCTTTAACGATTCCAAAGCCACAAATACGGATGCGGCTATTTCGGCACTAAAAGCCTTTGAAGGTCGCCCTGTGATTTTAATTGCGGGTGGTTACGATAAGATGACCCCCTTGGAAGAATTTTCCGTGTTCGCGCAAAAGACCTGTAAAACGATTATTTTAATCGGTGCAGCCAAGGAGCGTTTCGCTGCATCATTAAAAGAAGCGGGTGCACTTGATATCCAATTTTCTGAAACTTTAGAGTCTGCGGTTCAACTGGCCCTTCTGCTGAGCAAAGGAGAGCCTGTTCTCTTTTCACCAGCGTGTTCTAGCTTTGATATGTTCAAAAATTTTGAGGAGCGCGGACTGATCTTTAAACAAGCCGTTGAGTCGCTTCGCTCTCAAAACGCATCCAGTGCCTCACCCATGAGGGGTGGCTAGAAATGGATTGGGACAGTTCATCAATGCTTCCTGGTTCAGGACATTTTGAAAATCAGCAAAGTTCTCGCCTTCACCCTGATGCCGCTATGGAGCGCCTTTACTCCGAAGATGACATACCGATGCCACGTCGGACTCGTGCATCACTGGCTCCTCGCGATAATATTTTGCTTTATACCACTTTGACCCTGGTTGCTGTGGGTCTGGTTTCTGTCTTTACGGCGAGTGCGGTACAAGCGGATGTCGAGACAGGCAACAGCATGTCGATTCTGATCAAGCAGACTATTTCTGCCGTGATGGGCTTGGCTTTGTTGTTTACGACCGCTCGTATTCCGTTTAGCCGTTGGCGTTCTTTGACTCTGGGTGCAGGGATTACGGCCATTGCTTTGCTCTTAATGACTATGGTGATAGGAAATACAGCGAATGGAAGTGAGCGCTGGATTCTTTTGCCCTTTGGCTTTACGTTTCAGCCTTCGGATTTTGCGAAAGTTGCCGCTATCTTGTTAATGGCCCAAGCGACCAGTCAGAAGCGCCTTTTGAATGCGAGCATGTTTTTCAACATGGGCATGGTGGCGGTTATGATTGCCTTGATCTTAAAACAGCCTAACCTGTCTGTTTCGATCATCCTGGTTGTGATTTGTATGTCCATGCTTTTGCTTGCAGGCAGTTCAGTTATTCTCATGAGTGTTTTGGGTGTGGGTGGTGTTGCGGGTGCCTGGCATGTCATTAAACATAATCCCTACCAGATGGAACGGATCTCGGGGTGGCTCGACCCTTGGAAAGATGCTCAGGATACAGGCTATAACCTAATTCAATCCTATTATGCGATCGGCTCTGGTGGCCTTTTTGGTGTGGGTTTAGGTAACTCCGTTCAGAAACTCTACTACCTTCCGTTTCAGCATACGGATTTTATTTTCGCGGTGATTTGCGAAGAATGGGGCTTTATTGGTGCCGCTATCGTATTGGGCTTATTTGGGGTTCTTTGCTGGCGCGGATTCAACATTGCATGGTATTGTCCGAATCGTTACGGGCAAATGTTGGCCTTTGGCTTAACGATGGCCATTGTATTGCAGGCCATTATTAATGTTTGTGTGACCGTGGGATTGATGCCGGTGACGGGTGTTACCCTGCCACTGATTAGTTATGGTGGAACATCCATGATCATTACTTTAGGCATGCTCGGAATTTTGCTAAATATCTCCCGCTACCGCAGTGAGCATCTATGAAAGTGATTGTGACCGGTGGTGGCACCGGCGGCCATATTTATCCGGCACTGGCAGTGGCGACATGTTTGAAGGGAAAGTCCGGAGTCGAGGATGTTTATTACCTCGGTAAAAAAGGTGGCCTGGAAAGCGAGTTGGCTGCTCAGGCCGGTTTTCCGTTTATCGGAATCGCTTTTGCGGGAATGCCGCGCGGAAAAAGTCCCCTCACCGTTCTCAAAATTTTTCTTTGGTTGTTGAATTTAGCCCAAGCGACTTTCACTGCATTGGGAGAAATTCAAAAAATTCAACCGTCGATTATTTTTGGAACCGGGGGCTATGTGAGTGCGCCGGTGCTTTTGGCCGCTTGGATTTTAAAAGTTCCGTATGCGGTGCATGAACCAGATGCGCAACCCGGCTTGGCGAATCGTTTTTTAGGACGCTATGCCAGTTTGATTACTACCAGCTTTAAGGCGGGTGCCGAGCGCTTAAGACAAAACCCGACTCAAACAATACTGGTAACGGGTAATCCGATTCGTCAGGATATCGGGCTACACTCTCGTGATGAGGCTCGTAAAACGCTGGGTGATCAATGGCCGGTTGATAAGCCGATTTTACTCGTAACAGGTGGTTCGCAAGGGGCACGTAAGCTAAATATGGCACTAGTTGAAATTCTGCCGACCCTTTTAAACGAGTGGAATATAGCCGTTTTGCATTTGACGGGTAAAAAGCTCTACGATGAAACACTGATTGCCTTGAATCAAGCTCATCCGACTTTAAAAACACATGCTGCTTATCAGATAAGACCTTTTAATTCCGATATGGCGACATGGCTAGCCTCTGCTGATGTCGCCTTGTGCCGTTCGGGTTCGTTGAGTTTATCTGAAATGTATGCCTGTGCCTTGCCCACAATTTTAGTTCCCTATCCGTTTGCGGCTGCGGATCATCAGCGACGAAATGCGGAAGCTTCTGTGGCTGCGGGTGCCTCATTCATACTGGATGATGCTGAGTGTACAGGTCCTCGATTGCTTGAAACCTTAAAGCCCTTATTTCAGGATGCGATCGTTTATAGTACGATGCAGCAAGCGTCTCGCGGATTAGGACATCCAGAAGCAACCGAAAAAATTACCGAGGCCTTGCTTAAACTGGCAAAGCAGTAAAACCGAATATAGTTCGACTGCAGGCTTTTCTCTCTATGCTACTGTGGGTTTATGGTTGCACTTATTCAACAGACTTTGCACGTAGCACCGCTCGAATTGCTTCAAACGCCTCGGCAAATTCGAGATGGGCAAATGAAACGCGTAGGAAAGTGGGGGGAAAACATTGCAGGCTCGTATTTGCGACGACAAGGATATGTCATCGAAAAACTGAATTGGCGTGCAGGGCGTCTCGGGGAAGTGGATTTAATTTTAGTAAAGCACAGCGAGAAAGTTCGCGTCTTTGTCGAAGTTAAAACACGTCGGGGTTTCAAGAATGGAAGCCCCTTAGAAGCTGTTACACTCGTGAAACAAAATAGTCTCTATCACATTGCGGAAAGCTATCTTCAAAGTATTGAGACTCAACATGATGCCGCTTATGCGGTGCGCATGGATGTCGTCGGCATTACCTTTCCGGGTGACAATAAGCCTGCCATCATTGAACATGTCCAAAATGCTTTTTAAATAAGATTAATTGACTTTATAAGAAATAAAACATTCAAAAAACATAAATTGCAGACAAAATAAAAATCCCTTCCCTCTTAAAGGAAGGGATTTTGTGTTTTTAGTCTTCAATTACGGAGTCTGTAATGGTTTATTCTTAAAGGCATCTAAAACTGTTTTACCCATACTACTCAGTACAGGTTTTGGATCATAATTTTTCCATTTTTTACCTGCGTTGTTCGCAGCCCAGTCGGCATATTGATACGCATCATGGCCAATGTGCACACCATGGGTTGCTTCGCTCATAGCCTTATCTGCAGTAATCTTTGTAGCATTTGCAAGAACCGTAGTCCCATGAAGTTTAACGGCAGTCCAAATCACACCAATGAGGCCTGCTCCTCCCATGCCGCTATTCACGCTACTCCAAATCAATTTCTTGGTTTCTCGTTTGGCAGCGAGTTCCTGACCCTCTTTAACAAGGTTAAGGGTTTCACCCAGGGCCGCAGACATTCTGGAGCTTTGCTTATGAATTAAGTAGGCAATACTACCAACCATAACAGGAACCAGGAATTTTGTTACATTACCCAGTTCAGGCAGCGATTGATAAGGAATACTGCCGAATTTAACATGTTGATGTTGTTTTAGCGGAAATGATGCAGTTTCAGCGCTACCAAAGCGTTGAGAAATTTGCATGGGGAACTCCTTAGGCGTTAAATTGATTGAGTGAAAACTGGACGTATTTCATCAATCATCTATATGCTGGATGAAGGGGGATGAGTTAGAAATAAAGCAAGGGGATATGGATAACAAGGAAAGAGATATAAACTCTTATATGCCTATTAAGAACGCTCAATAGATTTTTGTGCTGTCTAATTTGCCACAAGGGAAGGCTTGCTTTAAAGTAAGGGTTATTATGGGTATCAAAGAAGAAAGAGGCCTTTTTATGTCTGAATCCGCGCTGTCAGAATTTCCAAAATATAAAACCTGGGCTGTAATTGGCGTATCGGATGATCGCAGCAAATATGGCAATAAAATTTATCGTGATTTAAGAGACGCGGGCTATACCGTCTACGCGGTACATCCCAAAAATACGACGGTTGAAGGCGATCCCTGCTACGCTTCCGTGAAAGCCTTGCCCACAAAGCCAGATGTTGTCGATGTCGTGGTTCCTCCAGCTGCCGCGATGCAGGTGGTTGAGGATTGTTTAGAGCAAGGGATCAAGCGTATCTGGTTCCAACCCGGCTCTGAAAATGATGATGCCATTGCAGCAGCTAAGGCAGGTGGAATGGACGTTGTTTTTGACGCCTGCATTATGATCCAGAAACAGGATTCTTTTAAAGAATCAATCTAGCGATGTTGCCAACCGCATCTACTTCGTTGCTGCGCCGCTTCGCAATCAACACGTATTCTTATACGCTGTGGCGTTGCTCAGCGACCGGGCCTCGTAGCTACTAGTTGTCAACACAGCTAGATTTCCAATAATCTGACTTCAATAAAAAGCCTCCCACATGCATACGCAAATGGGAGGCTTTTATGGAATCGATTAAGGATTGTTGATGTTCAACGCTTGATCAAGTTTGATTTCAACTTTCTCGCCGGAAGCAATGCTGACATCCTTACCTTTTGCGGCAACACCGGCTAAAGCGCCTAAGCCACCACCGACAGCGGTGCCGTAGATCGCGCCTTTACCGACCTTGCCACCGGAAAGAGGACCCATAGCGGTTCCGAGAGCTGCACCTAAGCCAGCACCCAGGGCTGCGCGGCCAGCTGTGTTCACAACACGTCCTTTGGTGGTGCCGCCGTGGAGCATGCCATCTTCAGTCGCAACCGATCCTTGGATAGACAAACGCTGACCATTAGGAGTCACAATCTCAGTGAAATTGATATCGAGCACGGCATTTTTACCGGTACGCCCTGAGGGTTCAATTTGCGCAATTTTACCGACAATTTGACTGTCCGCTGGCACGACAACACGGTTATCACTGCTCATAAGAGGGGTATCAAGCTTTAAGGTAACCGCATCGCCTACTTTGTTCAATTCGGAGCTGATTACACCGCTTTGCAGAGTGCCCATAAACTTTGTATTGGCAGGAACGCTGCTGGATACATAGCCTTGTAAGCCCTGACCACCGTTAATGACGTTTTGTGGTTGAATGGTTTGGCCCGGTTGTGGTGCACCATTGCTGGCTAAGTTGAGTTTTCCACGGAGGTTTTCTACCATGGCTGCAACATCAGCACGGGTAGCGGGCTCAGTGGGGTTAATGGCATTGCCTGAATTGGGGTTGGATGCATAAATGCCGGACTGAATTGCCGCTGCGACGCCGTTACGAGCCCAGCTAGGAATCGCGCTACTGTCACGGTAGCCGGAAAGAATTTGATTCGCAATGGCATCGCTGGGAACAGGCATGCGAGAGGCATTGGACATAATTGCAATGGCTTCTGCACGGGTTAGGTTACGGCTAGGGGCGAATAATCCGCCTGGGTAACCGCTGACCAAGCCTGCGGAACGAACGGTTTCGATTGCAGGGTAAGCCCAGTTATTGCTGGGGACATCGTTAAAGGTTTGTGTGCCATTGGCAGCAGAATTTAAACCAAGCGCTTTGACCATAACGGCAGAGAACTCAGCGCGGGTAATGGACCCATTGGGGCGGAAGCTACCATCAGGATAGCCGGTAATAATGTTTTGGTTGGACAAATCTTGAATCGCATTGCTTGCCCAGTTGCCTTGTAAATCTTGAAACATGGCAGCAAATGCAGTCAGGCCAGAAATTTGAAGGCCCATCGCGAGGCTAAGCATCGCAGCCATTTTTTGTGACTGTTTCATCCTTTATAAACTCCTTTATTAGCTCGTGTTAACATTGGGTTTGGAAAAAGTCGGAACTTGTGCTTATTTAAGCTTATAGTCTATTGAATAGGCTACAGGCCTTAGATAATGGGGGCTATTAGCCAGTCGAAGAATATTAGAGCTTCCTCCCTGGCTGTTAAACGAGCATGCTGATTGAGCTTACTTCGTTTTATCAATCCATAGGGATTCTAAATTGTGGGTAATACCGCCCAGGGGAGTGGGTTCAACATTTTGAAGCCTTTTTTTCACAGCGACAATTTGTAACGGCGAGTAAAGGTAAATAAGAGGTACCTGTGCTGTAATGATGGCTTGGTAGCGGTTATAGATAGCCCGTCGCTTATCAGTTTCAAAAATTTTGGCACCGTCTTCGAAGACTCTGTCGAGGTCGGTTTCCCAAGGCAGGCGATCACTGATATTGGTAATTTTGCCGGGTTCAACCAAGCGTTGATTGAAGAGGTGCAAAAACCCGTCACTTTTCCAGATATTGGCGCCGCCATGAGGTTCGAGATTACTACCCGTTAAGCCCATGATCATGGTTTCCCAACTGCCGCTGTGCAATTTATCACCCAGTACGTTGAACTCAATCGGCTTGAAGTTGACCTTCATCCCTAAGGCTTCAAGATCCTGCTTGATATTAACGCCAGTCGCTTCACGCTCGGTATTACCGCTGTTCGTCAGCAGAGTAAACTCCACACGGTGAGCGTCTTTATCGAATAGCTGGCCTTTTGCATCCCATGTAAAGCCGCTGTCTTTAAGGAATTTTTTTGAGTCTTCTATACTGGGCTCAAATCCTTTGGCCAGGGAAGGATCAAGGTAAATTGAAGAGAGGCTTTCAGGCGTGAAAAGCGGTGCACCAACACCTTTTAGAATATTATCGACAATATCCTGGCGGTGAATGGCATGGTTAATCGCCTGGCGGAAATTGACGTCATTGAACCATTTGCTTTTAATGGGCTCAACAATCGACTTACCGCTTTTATCCTTGCGACTATTGAGGTTGATCGCCATGAAAATGGTTCCGGACGAGGGTCCTAAATTGTAGAGATTAAAGCTGGGCTTTTTTAGGGTTCTAACCCGGGTCACAAAGCTGCCCGGAACGGAGTAAATATCCGCATTGCCTTGCTCGAACTGAAGTTCCTGATTGTTGAGGTCGCCAACGAACTTCAATACCCATTTATCGAGGTAGGGTAGGCGTTGTCCTTTGCTGTCGGCCATAAAGAAGCGCGGGTTACGCTTAAAAGAGACTCTCAAGCGAGGATCGTAGCTATCAAGCAGCCACATACCGCTGGAAATAAACTTGCCTGGATGTTTAGCGGCATCTTGAACGCCCCAGTGGGAGGAAAATGCTTGGTTACCTTGGGCAACAATCGATTCCAGAACATGCTTCGGTGCAATCGGCGTGCCCAAATTACGCATAAAGGGTGCAAAGGGCTTCGCTGTCGTAAAGCGGACAGTATGATCATCAACTTTAACGACTTCAGGAAATTTTCCGTCTACTAAAACGGCGTCCCGATTGCTGGCATTGCCTAAGCCATTTTTAACGATGCTGTTCCATGTGAAAATAACGTCATCCGCAGTAATCGGTTTACCGTCCGACCATTTTAAGCCGGGTCTGAGGGTGACTGTATAGGTCAATTTGTCATCGGAAATGGCTATATTATGGGCTAAATACGGAACAACTTCGCCGGTAAATGCATCGGTGGTTACTAAGCCGGAAAAGAGTGCTTCGCCTAAGGTACTGGAAGTAGCATCAGTAGAGGCCCAGGGGTTAAAGGTTTTCGGTCCTTCTCCGATTTGATTTTCTAGCAAGGTACCACCGAACTGACCGATGGGTTCTCTCGACAGCAGCCACTCTTCATCCCCATGTATCATGGTTTTAAAAGGGGCTTTCGATTTTACGTCGATTGCCTGAACAGGGATACCCCTACCAGGGAGCTGTTTTTTGGGTGAAGTTGCTTGAGAGACGGCATTATTGGAGCCGGGAGGTCTCGCACAACCTGTTAAAAAACCACTCGTTAATAAAACACTTGCTGCAAGGAAAAGAGAACAAGCCGCATATCCAGACTGCTTAATGGATTTAGACTGGTTAATCGACAAAGTAAAACTCAAAAGAACTCACTCCTCAAAGCAAATGACAGGACCGAATGAAGCAGAACTATTATACGTCATATATATACTCGGGCCAGAGTGAATTTCAGTTCTTTTTTGTCAAAAACTCCCCTCCTTCCTTGCGGGTGAGGGCGCAGGGTGGGGGAAACCGAAAACCAATTTGGTCTAAGCTATAATAAGCGCTAGGAATTAGCGTGTTAGGGAGGCGGGCTTACGATGCCAGTCTTTATTGGTTTTTTAGTTGTTGTTGCCGTTTTGTATCAACTCTTTTTTCGCTACGAAAAGGTAACGGATGCGGCCAATCCGAACCAGATTTATAAGCATGACAATTTAACGGGTAAAAACGAGCCGGTTGATGGAGACGGTGGGAATTTGGCGGATATTGAAGCTCACAAGGCAGCGTCTGATCGCTATTCAAAAGATCCGAATGCGCGTCCTGAGGATTTCGATAACGTTATGCCGAATAGCGATGGTATTCCCAATGGAGATGCTTCAAATAGTGCCTCGTGGGCAAATCAAAGCTCAGGCACGACGCAGAATTCAGGAGGCTATTCTACCAATAATACGGATAATTCCGGCTACCCTGTAGCATCTTCTCAAGCACCTTTAAACGGTTATATCAGCCGAAGCCAACCCGCCGCAGAGCCGACTTATCCTCGTCGACGTCGACGCTATCAAGCGGAGCCGATGACTCCGATGTCCGGTTACGCTCCCGAGCCTGAACAGGAAGAGCGTCCGGTGAGACGGCATCGACGTTATCGTGATGTAGCGCAAGAAGCGGAGCAGTCTACACCCCCCGTTCCAGGTCGTGAGTATCACCATCGAGAAGCTGAAATGCGACCCTTGATAGGAGAACACTCAGAAGAGGCTGTCGCTCCTCCTACCAGACGCAGAAGACATACAGAGGCTCAGGTCGATGAAAATGCATCACCACCGGTTCCAGGGGTTGTGCATCGCGTTGCTATGGCACGGGTTCTAACCCTGCCAACAACGCAAGCGCAATATTCAGGAGAGCCAATCCGGCAAGAGCTTCGCAAAGTGCGTGTCATTGACCGTCCCGCCTCCATGCGATCATGGGATTGGCGGGATGTCAGCAGGGCTGCACGGATGGGAAATCCGGTCCCGGTTCCAGATACTGTGGTTCAAGACAGTTATCGTCCGCCAACACCTACAACGCGCCGTGTGGACCGTGTTGCTGATGTTCGGCCCCGTCCTTACGGGACAAGAAAAGTTGATTTGGACCAGGATGGATCAACGGAAGATATTATCCAAAGCGCCGAAGGACATGATGGCTTGATTGATATTTCCATTGTCAAAAATGGCAAGGAAATCTTTTATGGCCGTGGGCGTCAGCTGACAGTGCTTCCATCACAAAGTATGTACGGCTGGAGGGATATCGCATTGAAGGCCCATGGGAAGATTATCGGTATTTACCGTTATAATCCCAGCGAGAATGCCTATAGTGCTCTTGATAAAAGCTAAAATCTGTTAAGCGCCGCGTTGTTTAAGAGTTTGCGGTGGAACCCACGCTGTGCAGACCCGAAAACGTGGAAAACGAAGCGGAATGCTCTTTTTGTAGCCTGAAAGTTGAGCTTTCCGAATTTGAAACTCGATTGCGTAAATTTGGGACTGCAGTGTGCTCAACCGAGCGTTTAATCCTCTCCAGGGCAAAACTTGTGAAATCATATCAATCAAGTCTAATTGCTTTTGGAGCGATTGAATTTGTCCTTGCCATCTTTCAACCTGCTGGCGTTGTTCAAGTTCTTCGATCTGAGCAGTTGATTTAATCAGCATAGCTCTCTCTTTCCTAGCTTGGGTGGGGTGCAGGAATTAAAGATTTAATTTAAAAGCTTGTATATATATAAAGTAAATAAAATCCTCCAAATTGCTTTTTTAATGACGAAATATTGAGCTGTCTCCTTAAACTAGTCTATAAAATGACCTCAAAAAATCGTTCTGCTTACCGACTCCTTCCCTTTAAAAATGAGACTATAATTTAAAAATACAAACTTATGGGCAGTTCGACCTCATTATGAAGCTAAATGCACGAGTAGCGGGTATCTGTGCCAGTGGCACCTTTATTGTTACGACCCTTCCTGCGTTTTTCACGCAATGGAAGCCGAGTAGCATTATGGGTGAATCTTTTTCCGGCGTTAGTGTAGTGGAATCGCTCTTGTTTAGTGTTTTGGGGTCTTTATTGGCAGCTTTTATAGGCTTTATGATTGGAACTGTTCTGTCTAAACCCGCTGGGAAAAAGAAAAAAGCAAAGTCTCCTCATCCTCAAGCAGCTACTCCAGCGATAAATCCTGAGCCAGCTGTTCCTGCGGCGAGTGTTTCAGCGGAAAAGTCACCTTCAGAACCGAAGCCAAAATTCGATGATGACGATGACGATGGCCTCGGGGGATAGTTAATAGTATCTAATTGTTTTTAGAGGCGTAGGGGGGTGAAGTTACTCCATGAATGTTTTTACCCAGCTTCTCTGAACGATGCCGACTCGGGTTTTTTTCAATCTCTTCTATACTGGGCACTTTTTCATCCGGGTTTTCTGAAGGTTTCCCGTCTTCATTACTGCTTTTGCCCTCCGCGCTGTCTGATTTTGAATCCGCTTTTGCATTGGGGGAGCCTATTTGCTCCGATGCGAGGGGGATTTGTTTTTGATGCATAGCAGCCGTAATAAAGGATTTGCGTTCTTCTTTCAAGGAGTCATGCAGACTTTCACTGCCTTTATCGTTTGCTTTTAGGCTGAAAATTTTATCTAGGTTAGGTTTATGAGCACCTTCAGCTTCTTTTTCAGATCCAGGCTTTGCAAGGACATTTTTTTCAATTTCTTTGATTAATTTTTTTCTCTTACTACTCTCGTCCTCATCAGAGCCGTTTTGTTCTTCGTCCAGTTCTTTCTCAACGTCATTCATTTTTTTTGTATCAGGACGTGACGTGATGAAGGAGTCTGTTTTTTCATCGTTATCTCCAGCGGAAGGAACCAGAAAGCTCGAATAGATCTTACTGGAATCCACATGGGGCAAAGTGCCTTGTGGCGTTACTGAGATTGAAGGAAGGGCTAAAGATCCTCCCCCGGGGAGAGAGAATGGAGAAAGAGACATTACTTTTAACTAGGCTCCTGACAACCCGTATGGTTGCTGCTTATTAGGGTTTGGCTGCTGGATTATACTATCTGCATTCTTCACCATTGAAGAATTAAGAATGTCTTGGTACTGACTGTCTTGAGAGCCACTGTTACCGGTACCCGTATTTCCTGATGGACTTGCTTGTGCTGCTCCAGCGTTATTAGAAGAAGCACCAAAGTAAGGTTGGCCTACAGCGCCACTAGGGCTTCCAAAACTAGCTGTATCCTGGCCGGAAATACTCATTGCATTAGCCGCTTGGGCATTTTTGTCTTTGTCTTTTTTGTTGCCGTTACCCGGGAAGAAGAGATCGACCACTTTTTTACCCATGGATTCTGCAATGGCACCCGCAGCGAACATTGCAACGAGCTCGGTCGCGAAACCGCCAAGTGTTGTCCGTCCAGCCCAGCGACCCAGGAAGCCCGGAATAGGTTTCATGAATTTTAAGGGGTGCTTTAACGAATGACGGCCTAGAATTTTATGCATCAAGCCGGTTCCAGCTAAGAAACGGCGTCCCAGTTCCCATCCGATAAAGTTGCAGATTCCGAATCCAACAAAGTTTTCGAGGAAGGATTTTGTTTTGTCGCCCTTATCCGCTTGATTTCCGGCATGGATAGCAGGGGCAATTACCATTGCAGAACTCACAAGCGATCCAAAGATCAGCATTGGAATGGCAGCCATTTTGTTTTTGCCCATTGAGCCCATCATCATTTCGCCACCGAAAATGTTTTTCATGTGGTCCATCGTGTTGACGTAGAACTTGCCGATGCTACCAACGCCTCTTTTTCGCATTTCAGCCGTCATTTTGGCTTTGTCTCGGATATTTCCGCCAGCGACACCAGTGGATTGCAAGACGCCCTTATCCAGGAAGTCATGGGTTCCGCTCAAACGCTTGAGTAAAGCTTTTTCCTCTTTGGAGGCCGTGTTGTCATTTACTTTTTGTTGTAAGTAAGCCCGTTTAACGTCCTGCGTCCGCACAACCTTCTCTAAGGCGGTACCGTCTGCGATGTGTTGTTTGATTTCGTCAGTCTTGGTTAAGTCTTGCAGATGAGTCTTGTCAAAATAAGTGGCTCTGGCAAAGTCTGCTTCACTGGTAATAGGGTACTTGAATCCACTCGGTTTGACTGTTTTCCCGGATTTTAATCCAGGTACTTCGTCTGTTAAAAGGGGGTCACCCTTACTCAATGCTTCAAGTTGCGTAGCGTTTAGGGTTTTATAAAACGCCTTGGCTTTCTCAGGCGATTCAAAGTTAGGCCTGAACCCCAATTTTTCATGCACCAGTTGGCGATGCAGATCCAGAACTTTTTGATTGTCCTTGGTCAGTTCTGTGTGCAGTCCATTATAAGTGCTTGTTAAATCGTGAGATTTATTGAGTCCTAAAGCCCAAACGGAACGTTTGGGTTGAAGACCTTTATTGAAATTCTTTAACGAGCGTTCAACGTGAATACCTTGTTGATGTTGGATAATATGCGCTTCAAGTTCAGGGCCTTCAAGCGGTTTACCATTTAATTCTTTTGGATAGCTGAGGGACCAATATTTATACCAGTCTTTGTTTGCCAGGAAGCTGGGGGCTTTGAGCGAATTTAAGCCACTACTGACTTGCTTGATGCCCGGTAATCCATCAAGCTTTTCAGCATATTCTATATGCCTGGCTACTTTGGTTTTTGAATTTTCTTTGGTCAAGTAGTAGGCCAATCCGCCTGTACCCATACCCATAACAGTTGCTGCACCGATTTCTCCGGCATCAGCATCCCCGGCCATTGTACTCACACCAGGGATTTTAGGTCCCCAGCCCGGCTTTTCTTTTTTAGTGCCGTCAGGATTAGTGCCTTCATTCGCAGCAATTGCGGCTTGTTTATATTGATCGCCCGCATTGGGGTTTTGTATGGCTTGTTGCGCTAAAGCTTGCATGGGATCGGCGGAATACCCTCCCTCGCCAGAGCTGGAGGGAGGCACTTGTCCTAAACGATTCTGTTGAGCCATCCACGATGCTTGTGAAAAGCCGCTAGAAGGATTCTGCGCCATAATCTTATTCGTTTAACCATCCACTTTATTGTGAGTGATTGCTACCGATGATGAAGATTCCTCTTAAAACTATAAGAGGCTCTAATAGATAAAAACATAGTTTCCCGTTTTCGTGCGCGGATTTCTAGCGTATGGGCTTTGAGTTTGCGAATCCAAAAAAAAACGAGTGTTTTAAGCAGCTTAGGCAATCGTTGACAGTTTAAAACGTTTCCCTTACAGTGGCGAAACAGATTGAGAATAATTCTCAATAAGTATTTTCATTTCACCTGAATACCCCCGTCCCAGTTTCTGGAGTTTTCCTCCTTATGCGGATTATCGCTTCTTCCCCCTTTCTTCTACAATCCAATAATAATAGCTCGGTTGGTGTTACCAGTCTTCATAATAATCCTGAAGCTCGTGCAGTCAATCCCCTGGCACGACTTGCGAGTGTGGATAGCATGCACAATACCCAACGCCTTCGCCAGAGCATTAAGTTTGGCTTTGCCTGTGGCATTTGTCCGGCGTGTTTGGCAACACAAGCTGTTAAAAAAGAAATCGATAAAATTGGCGCCTTAAAGAATGCTCTCGATAATCTAGAAGATGTGTCCATAGTGGTTGGAGATGCTTCTAAAAGAATCCGAAAACAGGGTGCTTTAACAGGTGCTGATTCAGGAACAGCCTATATTGGGAACGAAGACGGCACCCGTGTTCAACGGATTGCCTCAAAAGATATGCCTTTGATCCAGCAGGCGACCTTGCCACGTATTTATTTGAATGCGCATGATCCGAAGTACAAGATGGTATCGAATCCTCAGCATACCAGTGGCGGTATTAATAACGGCCTTCGCAAAGCCTTGATTGAGGGGCTGTCTCAGGTTCACAAAACGGAAATTGTTACAGAGGCCACTTCTCCACCGTCGTTACAGTCTCATTTGTTCGAGAAACTGGATAAAAATCCGATTACCTTGGGTATTTATCACCATTTGGCTGAAGGTAAAAAGTTTAGAGAGACCGGTGAAAGTGATCCAGCCTTGTTAGGCTATATTTCTGCTGCCAAGCTAGAAAAGCATGCTCTTTTTGTCCCGTCTCTTCGTGAAATGCCGGGATTTGAGGATTTTGGAGCAACACCCGGCGGTTTGATGAATGTGATTGGGATGTCGGCGAAGCACGATGATATTCATAACATTAAAATTGCTGTAGAACCTTGGCAACATGAACTTAAAGGCTATATTCAAACGCTGAAAAAAGACTATGGCTACGATGTTCGGAATTTAACCCACGAAAAAGCAGTTCCAGCTGAGTATCGAGATGCCATGCATACTGCTCAAATGACCACAGGAAGCGAACTTTATGAAATTCCTCTTGCACATTTAAAGACCGAGCTTAAGCAAGCGGATTACAAGAAGGCCGATGCGCATCACGGTCAGTTGGATACGGATCTACTTCAAAAAATTAAATTGCCCGATCCGGGACGTGATTTATTATTTGATCGCATTAAGAAAACAATTCAGATCCTTCCACGTTTATTAAAGTTGACCTTCACTCAACCCTATGCGGAAACAAAACGAGCGCTTGCTGATGAGTAGCATCTCACTTGCATATCCCAGTCTCTACCCTTCCTTTTATTCTTTTGGGCCCCCTAAAAATCAAGCGAAGCTCCCCAGTCCAAATCCTAGTCCTAACGCTAATACCGATGATACGGGCGTTGATTCACGTCAACTCTCGCTTCAAAATGCTCAAATCCGGCAAGAGGAAGCCAATCAAAGCAGTAAAGAGGCTCACCATAAGCAAAACACAGTTGTCACTCCCTTTTGTGTCGCACTCGGCTTTATGATCTATAAGCTGGGCATGCTCAGTGATCCCAGCGTGAAAGTAATGAAGCGCTTTAAAAAGCTTTTAACGGATAACCAGCAATTGCGCCAAGCCGTTTCGCAGGCCAATGTGTCGCTGGTTCGAGATCAAGGTCAGGTTCCCCCTAAACTTCGTTTACCGCTCTCGCAGTTGGATGCATTGCTTCACGCCAACGATATCCGCCCTTCCCTGATGTATCCCTATTTGGAAGAGGTTCGTCAGGCCACAAATGGGGGTAATCCCAAGTTAAATCAACTCGGCCAGAAAGTGGCTGATTACCATGAATTGCTGCAATCCATTATGCGGGATAAGCCCGGCTTTCAAATGCTGGCGAGTGAAATGCGGGTACGTCGCTTTATGAATACCAGCAAAAAACAAACGATGGATTTGGCTAAAAGTGATCGAGAAGAATTTTTTGTTCGCTTATTTGGTCGAGGTCTCAATAAAGATGAACATCTGGATCGATACCGCCATATGTTTGACGAATTGGGCGAAAGCCACCGCTTGCGGGTTCGTCTTCTCGCTTTTGTAATTCCAGGTGCTCTTTTTGGTTACTTCTTTTCCAAGGTCGGCCACGCTGATGCGGAAGCGGATGAATCTTAATTCTAATTTCTGTATTTTAGTTTTCTTTGCACTTGTATTGTTGACTCAGTAAAACGAAAGCCTCACAGGTAAGCGCTACAATGACCATGTCCCTTGTTTCTCGAAAACCTTTCTTTGCTCCGCCGCCAACTTTTGGCCAAGCGGCCTTCCCAAACGCGAGTCAATCGATTTCCGATTCAGACTCCTCGTCTTCGCCTCATCAAAAACAACTGGATACTTACCTTAATAGTGCCACACCTCCTAATCCAAGTGCTTTGCATGGACCAGGCTCACATCTGTATTACAGTGAACTACGTGCGCTGCTACAAACGAGTCAGGTTAAAGAAATTCAGATTCAAATCAATCCTAAGTCATTTGCGCCGTTGCCCACTGCCAAAGTTATGATGAAAAACGGACATTCTAATGATCTGCTTCTTCCCCGTGATATGGGTGAATTTACAGACACGTTAGAAGATGCGCATGTCCCTTATACCTACAGCACAACGGCTCATCCCGGGATGCTGGGTAAGGCCCAGGATTTGATCGGGAATGTGGCTCAGGAAATGTTGGCTCCCTTTGCCCTCTTAGGTGCAACGGGACTCCTAGGGATGTGGGGGATGAAGAAGTTTACTGAAATTACGGCGGATAATGAACGCAGACAAAGTTTAGCAAAAGCGGTGATTAACCCAGCCAGCTTTCTGGATAGGTTTGAGGATATGAAGCTGAATCATACGCCTCATATTCAGGAAGCGATGGAAGAATTCAGACATGCAACAACGAATGTCCTGATTCTGAAAGGGTATCCAGGCTTGGGTAAAACGCATACCCTGAGTTCTCTGCTCAAGGCATCCGCCAACGATAAAACGATGGCCTTGGATGTAGGGGATAAAAAAGTAGGAAAAGACGCACTCGAACTTTTAAGTGACTTATACGGCGGTGACAAGGAACTAGCTCCGAAAGCCTTGAAGCAGTTGAAAAAACAAAACAAGGGGCGTCCTGTACAGGAAATACTGTTAGTTGCAGATGAACTTGAGAAGCTAGATAGTACACAAGTCGGTACACTGCTGACAAAAGGAACAGGAAATCCGAGCCAAGGCAATAAAATGGAATTACCTAAACTTCGCCTTTTAGCAACCTGTAATGCCTGGCCCGACTTTGTTCACGATGAAGCGGTTGCAAGCCGTATCCGTAAGGAAATTGTTCCGCCACCGGAAGGGGATGTCACGGGCCGTATTTTGGCTGAATCGATGCATGCCAAAGCTGCTAAATCCAAACTAAGCAACTTGCCAGCTAAGCATGAATTGCAAGAAGCTTTTACAGAAGTGCTTCAGCGGTATCCTGGTTATAGCAACCGAAGCTTAACAAACTATGTGCAGCCTGCGCTTTTACGCGAAATTAAAAATGCCAAGCAAGCCCCCTCAACCGCCAGTATTGCCCATTCCTTAGAAGAAAAATTAAAGCTGCGCCCTTTGAATTCTACCGAATTAGCAGGCTTGATTGTCCATAATACGGTTAAAAAAGTGCTGGAGAATAATCCTCATCTTGAGAGCGTCAAAGGAAGTTTACAGCTTTGGAATGACCTCCACGACCCTGCATCTGCCAAAACCAAAGATGCGCAGGAGCGTTTGATGCTAGACGGACACTCCGCGCAGAAGCAGATTGCTAAAGCTTTGGAACATCATGATTTAAGTATTCTCGATCCGGGTACGATTGATGCGGCAACAGAGACCGTTGTTTCTGATTTGAAAAAGAACCGACTGGCGGCTTTGAATCATCTTCCCGTCAAGAAGACCGTGGAACATGAAGTCATTGATAAATTTACCTCAGTTATCGATGAAGTTCTTAAAATGAATGAACTGGCCGAAAAAGTTGAAAAAGGCTCACCGAGTGCGGACGAAAAAAGCCTGATTGCAAATAAACGCAATGAGTTGAAAGCTTTAAAAACAGCGTTGAGAAAACCCTTTCAAGAGGATTCTTTGGAAGCCGCTCACTTAAAAGAGGCTGCGAAGCATTTCGCTGAAATCAAAAAAGAAACAGATCCAAACCAACCGGGCTTTATGGATACCAAAAGAATGCATGCCGTTATGGGGCGTGCGTTAGATTTTAATCCTTCTGTTCACAAGGCAGAGGCCGATTATAACCTGATTCAAAGTGAAGACTATGTGAACTTATTCAAATCCCTGCGTTTGATGGCCACTCAAGTTAATGAGAAGCTTGTGAAACGGCTCCTGCCCCCACGCCTTTAGGACATTATTGGAAAAGGTTTTGACTCATTTTTGTCATCTTTTTGACATAATTCAAAGTCTTCTCAACATCAACACTAGTGCCATTCGCTTGATTGATATCCTGTCCTAACAGTTTATCGGTGAGGCTGTAAAGTTCTTGAGTGCTTAAATCGGTCGATGTGCCGCTTGCGGTTGAGTCCGCAGTATCGCTCGTAGAGGATGTGCTTGTTGTTGAAGCTGGGGTAGTACTTGTAGTGCTATTTGTGCTGGTATTGCTTCTGGCATTCGACATGTTGGAAAAAGCCTGGCTCATCATCATTTGCATCAACTGCATCATTTGGTAGAACATTTGAGTTGATGAGGTGTTAGTTCCGTTTGTCGATGTGCCAGTTCCCGGTAATGTTGTGCCATTCGAAGAGTAAAAAGCTGCCAGTGATGGGTCTACGGTCTTTGTTGCATTAGATGAATTTGTTCCAGATGCTTGTTGGGCAGTAGCGGCAGCTTGTGCACGACTAATAGCACCCGGAATATCCAGGGCTTTCAGTTGTTCGTTCATCCGAGTTACAGCGGCGGGGATGTTATTAGTCAATTAATTTAGCCTCCTTTAAGGAGCAATAGGGCGAGCTGAGGTGCTTGGTTAGCTTGACTCAGCATCGCTGAGGAAACCTGTTGGAGAATTTGATACTGAGCCAGATGGGCAGATTCTGAGGCCACATCGACATTTCGAATTTGAGATTCAGACGCCGATAGATTTTCTGAGGTAATGGCCAAATTATTGCCGGTTGATTCTAAGCGGTTACTGAGTCCGCCGATTTTACCGCGACGTGTGTTGACGGTTTGGATGGCAGTATCGAGCGTTCCGATTGCGGATAAGGCATTGGCGCTGGTGTTCAGCTTTACAGAACTGGTAATACTAAGTGCTGAAGCATTAATGTTGTTAAAGACACCTTGGCTACCCATATTTAGCATATCCACCCCGGACGTGGTATTGGGACCAATTTGCAGCTTTAAGCTGGAAGCGCTTCCTGATAAAAGTTTTACCCCGTTAAATTGTGTGGAGTTGGCGATTTGGGTGATGCTACTGGCCAGCTGCGCGAATTCAGCACTCATCGATGAACGTTGAGCAGTACTATATGTGTCATTTCCCGCCTGGACTGCCAGTTCCCGCATTCTTTGCAATGAATCTGTGATGGTTTGTAGGGCACCATCAGCGACATTGAGCAGATTAATCCCGTCTTGCACATTGTCTGAGGCCTTATTGGTGCCTCTGATTTGACTTCTTAAGTTTTCTGATAAAGCGAGACCTGCGGCATCGTCTCCAGCCTTATTGATTCGATAGCCCGATGCCAGCATTTGCATAGACTTTTGCAGTTTGATGGTATTGATATTGAGATAGCGTTGAGCGTCTAGCGCACTGGTATTCGCATTAATATTCAGTGGCATCCTTGTCACTCCTAAATCGAGCTCGAATGGAGCTATCTTCCTGATGAGCTGAAATTATTTAAAAATCAATCCACATCTATCACTTGAGACATTTAGCAACTTGATCCTTTAATGCTAAGTTGCGTCTTAACTATCCCTCTCGAACAAATCCTCGAAGAACTTTAAAAATCGCGACTTTACGGCCTTACTTTATTAAGAGATCGCAATAGAGCTCATTAACGCAATGGTTTGGATTATGAAAAAATACCCACCTTAGAATAGTGCTAATTGTGCCTGAACTAACTTATAGCCCTGACGATGAAGAGGTGTAATTCCGAGTTCTTCCATACCCGCTCGGTGTGCAGGGGTCGGATATCCCATATTCTTCTCCCAGCCATAACCGGGATACTCTTTCGCCAGAGCAATGATTGCACTGTCTCGTGTATGTTTAGCAATGACAGAGGCCGCTGCGATAACTGAGGACTGTGCGTCTCCCTTGACTACGGGAATTTGGTGATCCCGAGAGATTTGGGGCAAATAGGTTCGGCCATCGATTAAAACCAGGCAGTCTTGTATCTGAAGGGTCGCTTCCTGCGCTTGTAGCGAAGTGAAAATGATTTCAAAAGCTCTATAGCAAGCAAGTAACGAGGCATGGTGGATATTATGCTGCTTAATTTCATCGACATTGGCTTCCCCGAGGGCACTGAAGCCGATTCCCTGTAACACAGGGGACAGCTGTGTCCGAATATCGGCACGAACTTGCTTGGAATCGTTGAGTGCCTGTAAAAGCTCATGATGTTGCTTGGAAAGGGCTTTTATTGAAAATTCAAGAGGCCAGCAAAAAGCAGCCGCAACCACACTACCCATTAAACTTCCTCGACCCACTTCATCGAGCCCAATGATATATTTTGTCGGCAGCGCATGGAGGCTTTGGAGCTGAAGATCAAACGCCATCAATTTGGTTAGGCGATTGGAAGGCATTTTATTATTCCTAATAGACTAACGGCTCTCTAGGGTGCGAATTCCAAACTGATACGGCCCATCCGTGAATTCCTAAAATCACTAAGCAAGGCCTGTGCTGCACGTAACAAATCTAGATTTCCGCCTGGTAAACGGGAATTACGGGATTCTGCAACCATCTCTAAAGTTAAGGTCTCTGTTGCCTTGACTGCAATTTTAAAATAGCGAGCTAATAATCCAGGATAAAGCGCTTCTAGATGAGTGATTAAAAAACGGGCTGTTTCCTCATCATCAAAGGCCGCATCCCCGATAGAGCTAACCGTTGCCAGTAAACATGCGGCAATTTGATCATCCAGCACGGGTGGAATAATACCGGGTGTGTCCATCAGTTCAATTTTAGGGTGAATCCGAATCCATTGCGTGGACGTCGTAACACCAGCACGGTGGCCTGTTCTGGTTTTTTTGCGGCCCACAATGCTGTTAATGAGCGTCGATTTACCCACGTTGGGCATCCCGGCGACTAGTACGCGCAAAGGACGGCGTAAGCGACCTTTGGATTCCAGCTTTTGGAAGAGAGGTTCGCCCATAGCCAGGACTTCTTGGATAATTGCCATTTTGCCTTGGGCGTGTTTCGCATTGTATTGAAGGATATGCTGAGTTTCGCTTTTTAAAGACTCTTGCCACAAGGCGCTTTGACGTGGATCGGCAATGTCACTTTTATTGAGGATAATCAGTGTTGGCTTATGCCGGATTTTTTCAGCCAGGCGCATGTTCGTACTCGCCAAGGGAAGACGAGCATCCACCACTTCGATAACGACATCAACAAGCTTCAGTAATTGAGTCAGTTGTCGTTCATATTTGGCAATGTGCCCTGGATACCAGTGAATACCAGCTTGCATAGTGATGAGTCTCAAATCAATATAAAAAACAAAAAGGCGTGCTAGCTAAAAAACACGCCTTTTTATAGAGTTTTAAAAAAGAGTGGCAGTACTTACGATTTACTGCTGGTAACTTTTTTCTCGCGAATACGAGCAGCCTTACCGGTGAGGTTACGTAAGTAGTACAATTTCGCACGACGAACAAAACCACGACGAATAATTTTAATACTGTCGAGACGTGGGGAGTGGAGCAAGAAGCTACGCTCTACGGAAATCCCTTGGAACACACGGCGAACGGTGAAGGTACGGTTGAGTCCAGCGCCAGCTAATTTAAGCACAACACCTTCGTAACCTTGAAGACGCTCTTTTTGACCTTCACGGATACGAACCATAACTTTTACAGTATCGCCAGGTTTAATATCTGGAAGTTCCGATTTAAGGAATTCTTTTTCAATTTCTGTAACGATGTCTGACATGGAGATCTTCCTACTTTAAAAATGATATTGATTGAAAGTCTTTTGTGGCTTGCATCCAACTTAATCCAAAAGGTGGAAAAAATTAATATAGCTTAACCACTGCTCCGTTACTGTAGGTCAAACCCAAGGTGGAGTCAAGCAATCCATACAGCCTGTTTTGAGACTTTAGAGCACCTAAAAATGTTAGTCCTGAGGTATACACCAGTTTAATCGCAAGCATTACAAACTTGAGCAATGAAACTTTGCATTTAGGGCGAGCTGACAATTAACAGATACAAATATAAAGGCTTAGAGATGAGGTTCACCTTTGGTGTCGCCAGAGCAAGCACCCGCAGCATAGGTAAAACCTATGCTCTTGCTCGTTAGAGCTTAGAGATAGGAGTTCGTCGGAACGACGCTGCGCGTGACGCAGTAGATGCAATTGTTCAGCTGCTTTAATTAAATGCTGTCTTTACCAGCCCATCGTTTTAAGGTCGCATCGACATCCCAAATCGCTTTAGAAAAATTATTTCTAAATAAGCGAAGATTCCAGAGCGGACGATTCGTTTTGGTCCAGAGACGTTTATATTGCTGCTCACCACGACCGAAGTCGAAATGTGTCCCGCCACGACGGAAGGTTTGCAGAAGCAGATTTTCCATATGGAGAATCCCAGGGTGATAATCGCGGTATCCTTCTTCGTAGTGAGTCATGTGGCTTAAGTAATGGTTCCCTTGCCAGCATGAAACCTGGTAGCACATGGGCTTCCCTTGTAAATCAAGGCTGCTAAATTCCAGGAAGGGTTTATCACTTGGTGTTGTTTGGGCTTCAAGAAGCATATCCGTGTAGAAAGCTTCCAAACCAGGATAACGAACGAAGTCGCTTTTAACCCCTTTTTCGGCCCAGTAGCTAGCATGCCCGTTGGCAAAGTGCTTGAACAGATCCCGTGTTTTTTGCCAATCGGAGGCTTCCGCTGTGTGATAGTTAAGGATAGCGTCTTCACCCGTATTGGTTTTGATTCGGTTATTGAATCGGTTGAGATCAAGTCTGGTTTTGCTTCGACGGGTTTTTAAAAATTGCTCTTCGGACATCGGAAGATCGATCCAGGGAATCGGCATTGTACTCCGGATGGCTTCTGCTGTATCTGCATTTGGATTAAGAATTTGGCAAAGATCAAGCAGTTCTTGTTGATTGGGATTGAAAAGGAGATCGACAAGATCCCAGTTCCAACGTTTCATTTCCAGAGCGATTAGTTTAACGATAGCGCTACTATTGATACCCGCTAACATCGGAATGGACAGCCAATCCGCAATAGTTGGATTTGTGCCAACCCATTGCAAGTGTTTTAGTAAGCGCTGGCTATAGCCGGTTTGTCCGGGATTGATCTGAAAAGGAGCGACCGCAACCCACTGCTGATCTTGATTTTTAACAATAACAATTTTCAACTGTTTGGGCTGAAAACGGCGAATCCAGTTTCTCAAAAATGCATGAGTCAGTGCGAGGTTTTGGATATTGGAGGCCTGAATAAAGTCATCCCACTGTGCTTTTAAGGCTTCAAAATCACGAAGGGATTCGACCAGTTCAATCTGGTAAGCGTCATTGCCCGTCGAAGAAAGATTTTCGGTGTTGAGAATCGATTCATGGGTTGGGGTTGTTGATAAGCTCATGAAGGGTATATCCCTTTATTTGTTTAGCTAATTCGAACGAGTACTCTCTAAAAAATCGATTAATTAGCTTTCGCTAGCCAGATGCATTTGCCGCGAGCCCATCCAGGCTCTTAAATTTCGCTTACACATGACTAAAAAGTCATTGAGGTAGGTTGGTAAAAAGGATCGAAGCAACAGTGTGAAACATTGTTGATAGAGATCTGAGGGCAAAATATGAGGATCCCGAATTGCCTTCCAAAGCAATTCGCGGCAAAGGTCATGCTGACCGTTCAACAGTCGTTCCCGTGCAAGGTAGCGATAGGATGACGCGTAAGCAAGAGAGCGGTAAGGTTTAACCTCGCTAGGCAGAGGCGCCTCCGTAAACAGCCATTCCAAAATAATAAGACAGCTATTCAGTAAGTGACGGCAATGCTCAGGGGACTTCGTTAAGCTTTGCGTATGAATCCGGTATTGATACACATAATCTCCCAGACAGGCAATGCCGTCATAATCGTAGAGATACAAGCGCATATAGAATTCATAATCTTCTACGCCGGATAATTCTTCATTAAAAATACCCACGCCATCTAAAAACTGCTTACGAATCATAAGGGATGGAAGTTGGCAGTTTGTACGGCTGGTAATGATATTTTCCCAAGTATGAACTACAGATTCAGGGACTATGTAAGACGCTGGCGAAGTCTCTGTGGCAGGCTGAGGGATGAGAATAACGGTTGGCGGAAGCGGTTTTCCGTTTTCATCCATGCTGGATGGAAAGCCGTAAACGGCCCCCAGTCGGGAATTTTCCAGAAGCGGACGGAGTAATCGTTCCAACGTTTCCGGGTAATATAAATCATCGCCATCTAAGAAGGCAATCAGCTCACCCTTAGCCATTTTTAAGCCGACATTTCGGACGCCAGCAGGTGACCCTATTTTTTGAATGCTGAAAAAGCGAATTCTAGGATCGGAAAAACCACCCATAACCCTAGGTGTACCGTCGGTCGAGGCATCATCAACAACAATTAGTTCCCAATTCCAGTAGCTTTGATCAATAACGGACTGAACAGCCTGGGCGATAAAGCGTTCGACGTTATAAGCCGGCATAATCACAGAGATTAAGGGCATAGAAGAAGATGTGGTGTATTCAGGTGAGGCAACTGCGTCGAGAGTCATAGGAACCTATGGAGTTTATAGTTTGATAAACGATAACTTCTTGGATAAAGGCACCCACACCATTTTTTGGAACATCTCCCGCTCAATTTTACTGGCGGATAATGCGAACCAAAGTAACGGACCAATGATCAGAGCACCTGAGCAGGCAATGGTGAGAGGAATCCAAGGAAATTGGTGTGTTAATCGTACCTCCTGAATCCATCCCGAAAAAAGTTGGATCCAGAGGTATGAAACCAAAAGGGGTATTAAAATTGCCCCATGAACTTGTTTGATATAAGACCAGGCGGAGATATTGAGCTCCTGGCACACTTTACGAATGAGTCCGAATTGATGCTGAATGACCTGAGGCAAGAGGGTTCCAATGGCGACACCGACTAAGCCAATTTTTTGGACCAGGATAATGCTGAGAACCAGGTTGGAAACGGCAGCAATAACACTGGTGGTGGTTAAGAAACGATGGTATCCCCAAGTAAAGAGCAGGGAGTTTGCAGGCATTTGAAGCACACCGCTAAGTAAGCAAGGGACAGCGGTGAGTAAAACAGGCAGGGTTTCAGCCGGGGTGATACTGCTATGTGACATAAAATGCAAAATAACGTCGTAGTGGGACAGGATGGTCAGAAAAACCATCATCGTGACCATATTTAAAAAGGAGCTAAGGCGAATAAAGAGTAGTCGCGCATTGTCCATTTGTGCGACGCGATCGTGGCTCATTCGCGTAAATAAGGGGTAGGACCCCTCGGATAATTTCATTCCGACCTGGATAACAATCCCGAGCAAACGGAAGACGATTTCAAAAATCCCAATGGCACTGAGCGGTAGGAATCGAGCGATAACAACGTCATCAATCTTATGAGCCAGAATAATGCTGACATTCAGCATCATGGCGTGCCCGCCAACCCGGAAAAGCTGTTTGACCACACCGCCACTGAAAAGTTCTTTTAAGGTATTCAGTGAGGTGAACCCAGCGGTGAGAGACGATTTTTCAATATAAGCCAGGTTAATGGTAATAATGAGAAGACGCACAGCGGCAGCGAGGAGGCGTGCTGCCATAACACCCGTGAGATCGTAACCGTAGATGAGGGTCAAAAAGCCACCCACACTGGAAATAATGGACGAGGCTGTATCTGCAATATTGGTCCATTGATGCTCGTTATGTGCCAGTAAAACCGAACGCCCATAGCAGGTATAGATCATGAACGCTGCTTCAGGAACCATCAACAGGAAAGAGAGGCGCGCCATGTCATGATTGCTACCTTGAATATGAAAGATAGAATCGAAGAAAGGGGTTAGCCAAATCCCGACAATTAAAAACAGGATACCCAGAAGCGAGAATAGTAAGTTACCGGCTGCCAAATGCGCATGTCGATCGGGATGATCCACAGCTTCTGAGCCGAGGATCGTGACAAGTGCCACTGAGAGGCCGAGATCGACCATACCCGCTAATTCAAGAAGCGAAACGAGCAACAAATAGAGCCCGAGGCCAGAGACGCCTAAATGGCTAATTAGTACCGGAATAAGTAGCAGGTTCAAACCGGTACGCAGGACAACACTCCCGGCACCTGTAATCATGCCTCCTAAAGAACGTTTAGCTGTGCTCATTCGTGAGAGGATCCAGATTTAAAGGGATAAACACTTGAAGGGAAAATGATGCCTTCTTGAAGGCGGGCTTCACGCCATTGAAGACCAAAGAGAATGCTGGCTAGCCCCCAGAAGAGGATGGGGGCATCGAACATATAGGACATTTCATCGAAGCCGCAAGCAAAGAGGAAGTAAATTCCTAAACCCACGAGTATGGAGTACCCAGTCCGTAATTCAGTTTGAACCTTGTTAAAACAGCCTTTGACCGCATAAATAATCATAGAAAGGGCCGCAATAAACATTAGGTAACCCATAATGCCTAGATCATAAAGCAAGGCAATGTAGGCGTTATGGATCATCATCAAGGGCTGAGAATCTTTAGAGTTGTTAAACGTTAACTCAAAAACCCGAGCGTTTGCAGAGGTAAATCCTCGGCCGGTGATAACACTGACAGGGGTAAAATCTTCAAGTAAGTCCTGCCAAATTTGAGTTCGCCATGTCATGCTCTCTGTTTTTTCAGATCGGGATTCCAACATCCCGATAAAGCTTTCGCCAGAGATAGCCTGATAGCCGAAGAGACCAATAGGTGTTAACAAGCAAATTGAAATGATCAGAGCGGGAACCCGTCTGCGAATGGCAGGAACCGCTAAATTCAGTGAAAACATAACGAGGGTACAAAGGCTTAAGTCAGCTAAGGCTGTTTTAGAAAGCCCCATCAAGAAAGCAATTAGGTTAACGCCGATTCCGGCTGCTAACAGTAAAAAGGGGAAGCGACTTTTTCGTGAACCCTGGTAATAGAAGAACAAGCCAACAAGATACACCATAATAATTCCCATATGGTGACCAAACGGGTTGGGATGGGTGAACAGACCGTAGGACCGTTTGAAACCATCCAAGATCATATTAAACATGTCAAAGGGATAACCAATAATGGTTGGCATTGCAGAGATAATGCTGACAATGATAAAGGCTGCGTTAAAGGTATCAAAGAGTTTCCTAGGATCCTTGCATCGCATCATCACTACGGCAGGGACTGCAACTGAAAGTAGGCAATATAGATACGAAACGAACTGAATGGCGCTTAAAGAACCATCCAGGAATGATTCCTCACTTGCATTTCGGGTATCGGTCGCATTGGCGTTGAACAAGGCGAAGTAAAGGAATAACCAGAGAAAGAAAAAGAGATAATAGCGATACCAGGGCATTTCGCGCATCAGCATGACCCGATATTTCCACAAAAGACAAATGCCAGGAATAGCAATTGTTAAAAGGAGAAGGGGTCTTTCGTGCAGGTTAATAACGGCCATTGCACCATTGCATATGTAATCCACAATTGGCCAGAGTAGAAGCATAAAAGCGACTAATATCTGCGGTCTGGGGAGAACGAAGCGCAGGTAATAAAGATAGCCTACACCCCCGATTAAAGCGCAGCAAAGCAGTGCAATTTTTTTGAATTCAAGAAGATTCGCAAAACTTTTAATCCCGATAGCGGGGAAAATACCATAAATGAAAATGGGGATTAAAAGGGCGATAAAAAACAAACCCAAAGGTTGTTTTAAGAATCGTTGAAAGCTGCCAGGACCCCATCCCTGAGATTCATCAGGGTGGTAATGATGCTCTATGGATTGTGGATTGGTTGAACTCATAAAGCGTTTCTTCCTAGCAGTAATAGTGGATTAAAGACTCCTGAAAGTTTTTTGGAACCTCTTGAATGAGGTTCCTTAACTTTTAAGTCTTGGCCTTCCTTAGCATCCGGATTTATTGAATGCTTTCCGTACTGAAAGAAGGTGCTAACTCTTTGTTGCCACTACGTGAGAACGAAACCACAGCAGTAAGTGATTGCTCGTTAAGCCGTTTGAAGGTTTCGCCAATTGAACTCAGGAGATTTTTTTGAACTTGCTCTTCAACCTGCAAGGAAGCGAGTTCAGGAAAGAGTGATGTTTCATCCATTGCATACATAGAAGGAATGGATGATTGTGCCCAATCGTAGAGTTCAGGATTCATGGCGGCAGACTGACGTACGTGTCTTTCAGTCCGTTTTTCAATACGAGCCGCTTTTTGGCTACGGTTTCTGCGTTTTTTAGCAGGTGCAGCTTGAGGTGCTCTAAAGAAAGAATGCGTTGTGGATTCATCAGCAATTTGTGCTGCATCATCCATATTCAAACTACCGTCAATCCGAGGAACAACGCGTGGACGGCTTGCTTTGGATTTACCTTCTCCACCAATCGGATCGAGCCACCCAGTAGAAGACGAACGGCGACCACCACTTGGAGGGAGATGGTCATCATCATCGTGATCATCGTTGTCGTAAGGACTTGTACCGCTTGAGAAAAGTTGTTCTCTACCAAAGGCAACAGCAGCACCGGTTCCTAAGCCCAGTAATAAGCCTAAAATAGTTAGGTGAATCTGAGTCGGGAATTGAGGCTTTTCTGGTAAGCGAGGTGCATCAACAATGAAGACGTTACTTAATGTTTGGTCTTCACGGATACGAGACTCAATTACTTTTTGTCTCAGTTGGTCTAAAGCCGCACTGAGTGAGTTTTCTTGCTGATCTAAATTAGACATTTCTTCAGCAAAACCCGGGTAAGTCCGGATTTGTTGGTTCACTTCAGCAAGACGCTTACGAATTTGCTGTGCTTGTGCCCGATAATCTTTGGATTCACCTTCGGCACGGAGCATATCACCGACGGCTTGACTCCGCGTACTGTCAGCAACGGCCATTGCACCAGGACTGTGTCTTAAAACACTGGTTCCTAAAGTACGATTGCCTTCAGACTGAATGTTGGCTTGAACTTCAGCCATTTGGGCACGAACTTCACGCAACTTCGGGTTGGTGTCGCTTAAAGAGGCATGCAATACAGAGTAAAGTTCTTTTAAGCGGTAGAGCTCGTCCTGCAGCCTGGCCATCGTACTGTTTTGGCCCATAGCTGAGGCGTCTACGGCTTGTGCAGGCGTCATTCTTAAAATGCGCTGGTAGTTTTGGCGAAGACTTTCTTTACCCTTTGCCTGGGCTTCAGCCTGGTTCAGTTTATTGCTTAAGTCAAGGCGGCTGCTGGCTAAATCGTCTTGTTCGCGATTCAGGCTGATGGTGCCGACTTTAGAACGGTAAAGACTTTTTTGGTGACGGATCTGTTTCAATTGATCAGCCAACTCTTTTGCCTGAAGGGTGAGGTAACGGGTTCTGCTGACCTCTTCCGCTTTATTCAGGTCACGGCTTCCGTCTTGGAAGGCCTTAACAACGACATCTAGGCCTTCTTTAGCAAATGGGCCGTCAGTCCAGGAGAATTGAATACTAATTAAGTCAGTACCTGGAAGGTTTTTAGCTTTAATAAAACCGGAACCATCTTGGAAAGCAGCTTCCCATTCCTTACGTTTTTTAATTTTGAGTTTTTTCAACTCTTCAGGATGCTCGTCCTGTAAGTACTTCCACAAAGCTTCACCAATCATGTTGGATTTCAGCAAACTCATCGAGTTCAAAACCGGGTTGGATGAACTGGACGAGGTGGTTTGTGACATGTAATTCTGATCAGGCTGAACGTAGCGGGTGGTAACCGCCGAGTCCTTAATAATGACAACCGCTTTTGATGAGTAATGAGGTTTGTAAACAAACCAGGCATACAAGCCTACCCAGAATGCGACTGTGATGCCCACACCGATAATCAAAAGGGCATTGCGCTTTAAGAAGTTCACCGTTTCAACAACGGGTGTCGGTAGATTTTGCGGTGGTGCTGGAAAGGAATCTGAATAATGTTGTGTCATTTCAGCCTCAGTTGTTTGCCATGACAGGTGGACTTTTGTAAGTCAAATTATCTGTTGTTGTTATAAGCTCTATTTAGGATGGCATAATTCAGAACGGTTGAGGTTACGCTAGTGAACGGGCTCAAAATCTTGCTGACGTTGTCCATATAATGGCCGGATTTTGTACTCCCCAGCTCTGCAACATAGATCACATCGTTGGGACGCAGCATAAAATCAGTTTTATTGGGATCAATCGCAATCGTAGAAAACTTGGTTTCACTCGTAAAGCGGCGTAAAGCGATTTTTTTGCGGTTAGCACCCACATTAAAACCACCGGCTTTAGCAATCGCGGTATCTAAATAAGGGGATGTGCCATTCAAGTCATAAACCCCAGGGTGGGCTGCGTACCCTATAACCCTAACGGGGAAGGTCCTGGGACCGATACCTGAGCGCAAAAGCATTTGGTAGGAAACATCATCCAACGTACTTTCTGCTAGAACAGGGACGTAAACGGTGTCACCATTTTGCAACATAACGTCTTGCGTCATATCGCCTTCACGAATCAATTTCCACAAATCTGCAGTATGGGTAGGCTGTCCTTCACGGACAATTTGGACATTGCTAAGGTCGGCAGTCAGCTGTACACCACCGGCACTCGCTAATACACTGGATAAGCGATAATCCATTTTCGACAGGGCGCTACTGCCACTTCCACCAGAACCACCGGAATTGGCGCTACTGCTGTCATTGGAGGTGGATGACCCGCTAATGGGGAATAATCCTGGCTGCAAGACACCGGGATGCATTACTGCACCAGCTAAAGCAATAACAGGGGCGTGGCTATCCGTTACCGTAATAGAAACGATGGGTTCACGGACCAAATCCTTTAGACGTTTTTCAAGAAGGTTGGTTACTTCTTGGATTGTTTTTCCGGAGACTGAAATTTCACCGATACCGTTAAAGCTTGCAAAACCATCAGGACGAACCAAAATGCCTGACCCTGATAAATCACCTTGATTGTACACGTTAATACTCAAGGAATCGCCAGGAGCAATATGATAAACATTTTGAGACGCATTCAGACGCGCTCTCAACTCAGGAATTTGCTCAGCGTTTGCGAGAGAGGAAGACGCACCATTGGTCACTAATAAAAGAGTGAAAGCCAAGGCAATAAAACGACCTTCGGTCGGTTGATTGCCTTGTAAGAAACAGCGCCTAAGCAATGAGCAAAGCATTACGATATCCTGAGTTAATAAAATATGTATAGTACAGTTCCCAACCTAATTTGCTTGGGATGCTTATTTATTTAAAACGTGAGGCAGGAGAAAAAGTTGCCAGTACTAAGCATTCAAATAGTTTTTAGCCCCAAGAAGACTAAGTGATTCTTAATTTAAAACAAAAGAAGACTCTAAACTTTACGATGTCAATTCCGTTTGACTGCTCCCAAGGCTCCTACTAATAATGCCTGCTGTCAAGTCAAAAATCTATAAGGATACCTTGACTACAGTACTCGGTTGACTCTTGCGTGAGCAGTTCCATTCTTTTAAGACTACTACTGGTTTAGCAACATTCTATTTGAGACAAAGAGATATAATTTATCTGTCAAAATCTCTGTAACAGTTTGTATACAGGAATTCACAACCGTAACATATTATTTCGCATGAATAGAAAGTTCAAAAAGAACGTTTTAATGAAGCACTAAGACTTTCCCGTGTTTCTTAGCTTGCTGCTTCCTAATAATCATTGTTTTGCCTGTTAATCTTAACAAGAACCCCTTAAGCCTCTGAAAACAGGATCCTACAATAAAAAAATCTTAATTATATTAATGATGCGCTCGGTTCACCGGGCGTCCAGAGTTCAGCAACGGTTCAGGCTCAATTGAAGCGGCTGTCCGCTCAAATTAGTGATGATGTCAGCAATATGATTTAGGGGCTGTGATGGACCCAACGATTTCCCTAGGATACGCTGAATCAAAATAAGATTTCTTCGGCAACAACCTACGATTCAACCGCGATTTGTTCAATCGGAAATGCATGTCCTACCACTACGGCCACGAACACGCCTTAAGCACTAATAGGGCTTATAGAAGCTAAAATAGGAAAGGATAGTTATAGGCACCCTGCTTTTACATGGAAAAAGAGGCCTGTAAATCTGTTAAAGATACTTATGAGTATGCCTTTGGCTGAATATCTCATGTATCATTGTTATAGTTTTTCTGAGAGAATTGGACGTATTGACTGTTCATTTGCTTGCCTCAAGCGATAGAGCTACTTTACTTAAAGCTTTTATTTTAAGAGTCAGCTGCGCCTCCCTAATCCGAAGTCGTAGCTTTTCAAATTGATGGAGAATACCGTAATGGCCTCACCTACATTGGAAAAAACGAAACGCGTCACTTTAGATGAACTCGATCATCTTTCTGTTGGTAAAAAAGCTCGTCTGCATAGTTTAATGTACTCTCACGGCCCTGGTAACGGAACAATGATGTTCTTGCCTATTGACCAAGGTTTAGAGCACGGCCCGGTAGACTTCTTCGAAAATCCAGATGCTCAGGATCCTGAGTTTCAATGTCGTTTAGCGCAAGATGGCCACTACTCTGCCGTTGTTTTCCATATCGGCCTCGCTGAAAAATACATGAAAAAATACGCTGGCAAAGTGCCTCTCGTTCTCAAATTGAACGGTAAAACCAATATTCCTAACGATGATAATGCTTTCTCTAGCCTCACTGGTACCGTTGAAGATGCCGTTCGTTTAGGCGCTTCTGCAATTGGTTACACCTTATATGTGGGTTCTCCTTCCCAAGATGCCGATATCGCTCAATTCTGCCAGGTAAGAGAAGAAGCTGAACGCTACGGTATGCCAACCATTATCTGGGCATACCCTCGTGGTGCTGCTGTTAAAACCAAAGGTGGTCAAGACAGCCCTTACATGATTGAATACGCTGCACGCGTTGCCTGCGAAGTTGGCGCTGATGTCGTAAAGGTTAACTACCCTAACGTTAGCTCTAAAGGTGTTGCTGATTCACCCAAACCCTACAACACTATGGAAATGACTGCTGAAGAAGCAACTCGCCGTGTTGTTAAAGCTGCTGGCAAAACCTTAGTTCTCTTCTCTGGCGGCGGCAAGGTTTCCGATGATGAAGTATTCAGCAATGCTAAATTGGCGATGGAATGTGGCGCTACCGGCTTGATCTTCGGTCGTAACATGTGGCAACGTCCTATGGAAGGCGCGCTCAGTATCAGCAAGAAAATTGCTAAAATGATGGGCGAGTCATAGCCATAACGCGTGGACAATGCGGTCTACTTTGTTTCTGCACTCCACGCGTATTTCTAATACGCATGTGGAATGCAGCGCCTCATAGCCACTAATTGTCGACACGTTCTGACGTATCCCCCGTGAATAGTGCTGTTAAAAGAAAACAGGAGTTACAACAATGGCTAGTAAACTAGCAATTAACGGTTTTGGTCGGATTGGACGTTTAACGCTCCGTGCCGCTTTGTTGAACAAACGCGTCAACATGAATGTGGTAGCCATTAACGACCTTACCACCCCAAAACAATTGGCTCACCTCTTTAAATACGATTCCACTATGGGTATCTACCCGGGTGAGGTTACTTGCACCGAAAATTCCTTGATTATCGATGGCCACACCATCAAAATTTTCTCGGAAAAAGATCCTGCAAACCTCCCTTGGAAAGACCTGGGCATTGATGTCGTTATCGAATCCACCGGCTTCTTTACCGATGGAACAAAAGCCCGCAAACACATTGAAGCTGGCGCTAAAAAAGTTATCATCAGCGCTCCGGCGAAAAACGATGATATTACCTTAGCTCTCGGTATCAATGCTCATCTCTACGATCCTGAAAAACACCACATTATTTCCAATGCGAGCTGCACCACCAACTCGTTAGCTCCTTTGTGCAAAATTATGATGGAAAACTTCGGTATCGTATCTGGCTTAATGACCACCATTCACAGCTACACCGGTGACCAACGTCTTCTTGATGCTCCTCACGAAGACCTGCGTCGCGCGCGTTCGGCTGCACAAAGCATCATTCCTACCTCCACCGGTGCCGCTAAAGCCATTGGCTTGGTACTGCCCGAGTTGAAAGGTAAATTGAATGGCTATGCTGTCCGCGTTCCTACACCGGATGTTAGCTTAACCGACTTAACCTTGGTTACTGAAAAGCCTGCGACCGTTGAAGCTATCAACGCTGCGTTTAAAAAAGCTGCTGAAGGCCCTCTGAAGCACATTCTTGAATACGGCGAAGCGCCTTTGGTCAGCCATGACTACATCGGCAACCCACACAGCTGTATCTTCGATCCTGAATTTACACAAGTCAGTGATGGTAACCTAGTTAAAATCATGGGCTGGTACGACAATGAATGGGGTTACAGTAACCGCTTAGCTGAATTGGCTGAGTTGGTCGCTTCCAAAATGCCCGTATCCGTCTAGACAGAATCTAACTCTAAGACGTTATCCTATATTTTTGGAATCGCCGCTAGCCCTTAAAAGCTTGGCGGCGATTTCGTTTTAAACTTTGCTCAACAAGGAGATTACTCTATGTCTTCAACGCGTCGCCCCATTATGGCTGGCAACTGGAAAATGTATAAAACCACGGCCGAAGCGAAAGCCTTTGTTACGGCACTGGCAGGAATTCTCAAGGATCATAAGGCTGAACAGCTCCCTGAAATCGTTCTTTGTCCTTCCTTTACCTTATTGGAAGCCACTCAAAAACAGGCTCAAGAAGCAGGTATAAAGCTTAACGTGGCTGCTCAAACTATGGATAGCCATGCACAAGGTGCTTATACAGGTGAAGTTTCAGCAGCTATGCTGCTCGATTTAGGTATTAAATGGGTTGTTTTAGGCCATAGCGAACGTCGTCAGTATTTCAATGAAACCGATTTCACAGTTGCTGAAAAAATGAAAACCGCACTCGCAGATGGCATGATGCCTATTGTTTGCGTGGGTGAAGATCTCGAGCAACGCGAAGCCGATCAGACGGATAAACTCATTCAAACGCAATTGAAACCCGTCCTTGAAACCCTCAAAGACTGCGCAAACAAGTCTATTGTTATTGCCTATGAGCCTGTCTGGGCTATTGGTACCGGCAAGGTTTGTGAAGCGGCAGAAGCGGCACGTGTTTGCGGACTGATTCGGAAAGAACTCGAATCCTTGAATCTTGCTGACAGCACCCGCGTTCTGTATGGCGGTAGCGTAAAGCCTGATAACGTCGAGAAATTGATGTCCTACGCTGATATTGATGGTGCCTTGGTCGGCGGAGCCAGCTTAGAAGCGGATAGCTTCGCTCAGCTGGTTCAAAAGTCTAGCCTTGCTACTGTTTAATAGCGCTATTGATAACGAGTCATCGCACTGTTTTTAAATCGGTGACTCGTTACTATAATCATAGGAGTTTTTCGTGTGAGTCCACTTATTATGCCTGAGACGGCACATGCCTCTTCCACGGTCAGTGTATCTATTCAGCGCTTGCCCCATGGTCCCGAACAGCTTCCTGGCTATGCAACGCCTGGTTCTGCAGGCATGGATATTGCTGCTGCCATCGATAGTCCAATCACACTTAAGCCGATGGAACGAACATTGGTTCCAACTGGCCTGATTATGGCTATTCCGGAGGGTTACGAATGCCAGTTGCGCGCCAGAAGCGGCTTAGCGATTAAGCATGGTATCTCTCTCATCAATGGTATTGGAACGATTGATAGTGATTACCGCCACGAAGTAAAAGTGGCGCTTGTGAATCTATCAACGGAGCCTTTTACCATCCAGCCTGGCGATCGTGTTGCCCAAGCCGTTTTTGCCCCTGTCACTCAAGCGATTCTCAATGTTGTTACGTCTTTAGAGCTTGTTGAAGGCCGTAACGGTGGATTTGGCTCCACAGGCATCGGTAAAAAATAACTTAGGACTGAATGGTTCTAATTGTTTTCATTCAAACTAAAAAGGCTAGTGTTTGCTAGCCTTTTTTGCTGTAAATTCCAATATTTTGATTAAGTTTTATTAAACATTACACCTCATGTCTACCTCTAAAATTATGGCAACTGATCTCAATCTTCGAAAAAGGATCAAGCATGTTGTTAGGAATTTCACGAAAAAATCGAGCTTTTATAACCTATGCGACACAAAAGCCACCCCTAACGGAGTGGCTTTTGAAATTTTTACGAGACTGAAATGCTTGCGATTAAATAACGAAGTCTTTAACAGCAACAGCTAAATCAGTGTTGGCACGCATTGTCGCCTTGTCGTAGTACGGCAAATCAACAGGAGCATACTCGCGAAGGAGAGGAATGTTCTCTTTCATAATATCGTGGAAGGTTGGCTTCTCGATTTGGTAGAAAACACCCAGTGCAACGCGTTCTTCAAGGCGGTGAGCCCGGTCGAAGCAAGCGGTACGCTTTGTATTGACTTCATTGAGGTCGTTTGCGTTTTCAACTATACCATTATACCCATCATCTTCCAGGTAGTAGACACGGGGGATTTCTTTACCGGAGGCATCTTGTACCATTTCGGCAAAGTAATCTTTGGTATGGAGGTTGTTGTAGGTAGGACACGGTTGAAGCACATCGATTAAGGCCATCCCTTTGTGCTCAATCGCTTTCTGGATCGTCGCTTTCAGATGTTTAGCATCAAATGCATAGCTACGAGCAATGAAAGTGTAGCCACAAGAGAGTGCCAAAGCGATGGGGTTCAAGGCTTGCGTTGGATTAGGCAATGCCAAGGACTTTGGTTGCGCACCTTGAGCCAGGGTAGGCGACGCTTGTCCTTTGGTTAAGCCGTAAACTTCATTGTTAAATACAATGTAAGCCATATCCAGGTTACGACGACCCGCGTGGACAAAGTGTCCAGCACCGATACCGTAGCCATCACCGTCTCCACCCGCTGCAATAACGGTCAGATTGGGGTTTGCCAGCTTTGCTCCTTGGGCGAATGCCAATGCACGTCCGTGCAAGGTATGCATCCCGTAGGTATGGATGTAGTGGGATACTTTACCGGAACAACCAACACCAGACGAAACGAAGGTTTCCCAAGGCTTCAGACCCATACCAGCAACGGCTTGTTGGATGGCATTGGTAATACCGAAGTCTCCACAGCCAGGACACCACTCAGCGTGGACATCACTTTTAAGCTGTACGCCTTTAAGAGGTGTTTTAAGAGGGCTAGGACTAGAGGCCATAAGACAACACTACCTTTCTGGACTGTTTTTCATGGATTTCGATAACCGAGTCAACCATTTCGTTTTCAGAAATGGGCCGTCCACTCCACTTCAGAACTTCGTGTTGGAGCTGGATTCCGGTTCTCATCGCAATCAATTGAGTGATTTGGCCGGTGTAGCCAGATTCGACAACCATAGGTCTTTTCGCTTTTTTCAAGAATTGCGTTACAGCTTCAGTTGGGAATGGGCTGACCATTCTGACTTGGAAGAAGTCAACGTTGAGGTTGTGCTTGTCTTTCAATGCACGGATGGCATCCAGAACCACACCTTTGGTGGAACCCCAGCTGATGATAGACACATCAGGAGCGGTAGAGCCACTTGGGTTGTAGTAGGTGTATTGTTCGCTGAGGGGAATTTCAGCGGCAGCCAACTCGAGCTTTTTCATCCGTTTATCTTGCATAGGAATGCGGATTGGCGGATCTTCGGTAATGTGACCGAACTCGTCATGCTCGTCGCCGGTCATCCAGTAGATGTGACCAGGCATACCAGGCAATGCGCGAGGGGAAATACCGGACTCGGTGATCTTGAAACGAGGGAACTTGGAAAGCGCCTTGCTCATTTCTTCAGGACTACCGTTGTCTTCAAAGGTTGCATCGGTACCGGCTAAGTCACCCAAGTCAACGATCATGTCGGAGTCATCGAATTTAGGGAAACAAAGGGTGTTGTTCGCCAAAAGCTTGTCGCTAATGAAGATAACCGGTGTTTGGTATCTGTCGGCGTAGTTGAATGCGTTAAAGCTGTCGAAAAACTGCTCTTTCGCATCACCAGGTGCCATAACGATACGAGGATACTCACCGTGGCCTGCAAAAACACAGGTCAACAAGTCAGTTTGCTCGTGACGGGTAGGCAAACCAGTCGAAGGGCCGCCGCGCATGTAGTTGAATACAACAACAGGGACTTCGTTGATACCAGCCCAACCCAAGCCTTCAGTCATCAGGTCGAAACCAGGGCCGGAGGTTGATGTTGAAGCACGGATACCGGTAGTACCGCCACCGATGGCCATATTGATTGCTGCAATCTCGTCTTCACACTGAATAACGGATAAGCCGTACTCAGACAGATCTTCGAGGTAAATACACTCATCAACCGCAGGGGTAATAGAGTAGTACGTTTGTAACCGGCAACCCGCTTTTAATTTAGCCAGACCGGTTGCAACTGCAGCATTCAGCATGTAACGAGAGCCTTTAGCCGGTGGGTTTTTAGGCTGCTCCATAACGTGGTTGTATTTTTGCGATTCAGGATTAGCTTTGATCAACGCATAAGCTTTTTCAGCAGCTTGCATGTTCAAAGGAACCAATTTCGCTTTGCCTTCAGTGAAAATACCTTTCAAAGCATCTTCAATCGCGCTTAAAGGAATATCGCAAAGTGCGGCGGAGGCTGCAACCGCAATCGTGTTTTTAATAATCGCCAGGGAGGTGATGGTTTTCCCGGTCGATTGAGCGATTTCTTCTAAAATGCTATCGAAAGGAAGCGGGAAAAGAAGAACACCCGGTTTTAATTCTAATTTTGTTGGATCGGTCACTTTAGGATCGTAAATGAAAGCACCGTCTTCAACGACTTCAAACGCATGAAGTTCTGCGGTTGAGTTTTCAAAGGTCGCTAAAAGGTGAACAGGGTCAATGTGACAGAAAACAGGGTTGTTCTTCACACGAACTTGAAAGTAACTGTGTTCCCCTTTAATGTTTGAGTGGTATTCGCGACGTCCGTAGATCCAATAGCCAGCTTCGGCACAGGAGCGGGCGAACAGCGTAGCGGAAGAGTCGACTCCAGTCCCTTGAGGACCACCGATCATCCAGCATAAGTCATCCGTGCGATTCATGCATTGTGCTCTTTCATGATTATCTGCGATAAATGTCCTGGAAAAATCCCGACCCTTGAGGACTGCCATGGGAATCAAAACCTGAGTCCTGGCACAGGTGACGAGGTATCAATCCGGGGAACCAACAGCTGAGTTTTCCCCTTGTTTGTTCTCTGTTAGGAATTCAAACTATAGGGGGCATTTTCTGTCACGCATTATTCTAGCAAAAACAACGTTCTGACAAGCCCCTAAATTTGCTATTTTCCGCTAAACTTTATCTGAAGATTCCAAGTCCCTTAATTAGGATGTCGTCGGGAAAGCCTTATTTCGTTATGAACGTGATTCAAATCCGTAAAATTCGTTCCGAGGGTAAAGAGCATTATGCTGTTCCCTGTATGGCCCTATCAACGCCTCAGGGGCGCTTGTTAATTCCAAATCCTCATGGAACTGAAACCCGAATGTTTAGCTCCTTGGAAGAGGCAGGAGAGGCCGTACATCGTGCTGGCTTTGATTATAATTTTGAGGGTGAGACTGCCCATATGCCTGTTCCTCTTCGTCAAAGCCGTCCCATTCCAAGAGTTGGCGGCCAGGTAAACCTTGCAGATAGTATTCCTCGCCTGATTGAACTCCTCAAAGACAAAGAATCCCTAGTTATTACCAATGCGGCAATGGCTCTAGGAAATCTTCAGGCAGTGACTGCCCTGGACGCCTTAAGCACTTGTTTTGGGCACGATGAACCCACGGTTCGGAAGACGGCTGCCGAGGCGGTTGCTAAGATGGGCTCTCCAGCCTTAGCGGTTTTACGAGAGGCCTTGGGAAAGGGGCGAGTCGTAACTCATTCCAATGCCGTCTATATCCGTACCAGTGCTTTAATGGCCTATGTTGAAATGTTGGAGCGTGGCCTGCATTTCAATCTGGTGCAACAGTTTTTACCCCAGGTGATGGAATGCTTAAACGATGAAAGCTGGCTGGTGAGGGCGCAGGCTGCCCAGGTGCTCGGACTAGCCGCTAATAAACAGAATACCCAAGATTAGAATTTAGTCTTCCTGTGCTGAAGGAGTTCCCAGTTTGCTGCGAAGACTGTTAAAGCGCTCGCTTTCCTGATTGGAATAGTTGGCCCCCATGCTGACAGCTTGGACGGCAGGATGAATCATTTGAATATCATCCAGTCTGATCTGCAAGAAGCGATAAAGCCTAGGAGTACCTTCTGTACCCTTCGGCTTGAGTCTGGCATCAGTCACGGCTAAAAATCGTTTGCTGAGGTCGTTTAACAGCTCGGTTAAGCGACGATCTTTGCGAGTATTGCGGGAAACGTGGATTATCCCCTCAATCTCATAATCGGGGGTTTGGATCACGACTTCAATAGCCAGGGCCGCTTGTTTACGCTCAGCCTTTTGCTCAGTAGACTCCCGCCCTGCATGTGATTCGTCAGTCGACATAGATTATCCTCAAAACAAACAATAGAAGCTCTGTTTTGTATCGACATGATTAATACAAGGTTGAATACGAAGTTTAATTATGACTCAAGATTGTTAATAGAGTCCTGCTAAACCCATATCCCCGTCTTTATCCCATGCGGGTTGTTGTGTTTTCGGCTCTTGGTACAGATTTTTAGTTCCTAGGTCATTTTTAGCCCAATCATTCTTTTCTGCTTCTGCTTTTTTTGCAGCATCTGCTTTTTCAAGTTTTGTCTGAGCATCTTTTGCTTCGATGTCTCTTTGCTCATTAGATTTGTTAGAAGGCCCGGACGTTTTTGTATGTTCATATGTAGAATTTGGCTTATTGCCAGCTTGATAATGCGCTTTTTTATCTTGGGCATTTAATCGCGAATATTCTTGATTTAATAATCTTTCATTGGGGGTTTGTTTCGCAGCAGTATCCGGTCTACCATTCGCTACTGGAGGTGGAGGTACAGCTTTTCTTTTGCGTCCGCTTGAAAACATACTGATCAAACTGGATGCGGCACCCGCTCTTCCACCTTTAACTGATTTAACGCTACTGCTGCTCCGTGGTGTGGCTGAGCTATGATTACTGGGTGCTGACGATGTCGATGATCTGGGTGGGCTCGAAGTTGAGCTGTGAGTGTTTGAACTTCCCTTAGTGTCCGCAGGAGACGGCTTTGCGGAGTTAGAAGGGCTAGAACCGCTGCTTTTTGCAGCTTCAGCTTTTTGATTTTGATTGCGATTGTAGAGATAAGCGCCTGCTCCACCGGCTGCTATCAGGCCGCCGACAACGGCGAGTGCGGTTCCATTCTGTTCAATGAATCCTTCTTCTTTTTGTTGTTGAGCTTGTGTTCCACCTGTTTGTGATGCAGCCTGCTGTGCCGGATTCATCATTGCTTGGCTACCGGCAAATTGAGTATTAGATGGGGCAACGGGTGGAGCTTGAAATCCAGCCGGTGCACCATAAGGCGATATAGGAGCTGCTGCAGCCCCAGCGCCTACTCCAGCTGTCGGCAGGCCAGCAGTGGCCCCATAGACAGTTGCATTCAGCCCGCTAAGGTACTGCTGCATTGCTGGATTAATTGGCGAACCGGCCATTACAAACCCCTTACCTATGCTTTTGCTTACCCAACCCAAAAATAGATTTTTAATATTACAAATGCATAAAAACAATCATTATGATTTTGATGTTATTCTAGAACGATTTAAACGTTACAATGCTTAATATCTACTCTTCTTTCTAAGGTAAGAAAGGGTATCAGTCTTCAGACAGGCTTTCGTTTAAGAAAATAGAGATGCTGCTATCCCCATAATCGCGGCGTGAGAAGCCAAGAAAGTCGGGGTCTCTTCGGCCGTGCTCAATGATCATCGCACCGTCATTTTTTAACCAACCATTGCTAATGGTGGTTTTGACTAAAGGCTCTAGCTCCGTAAACCCGTAGGGAGGGTCCATAAAAATCCAGTCAAACGGTTCCATTCGGCACGGTTTGCTTAAATAGTGCCGGGTATCAACTGAGATTACCTGTGCTTCTTTTTCCCCCAGGCCGAAACCCTGAATGATTTTACGGAGCTCTCGGCTTTGCCGGTCATTCATCTCTAAAAGCAATGAAAAATCACAGCCCCGACTTAATGCTTCTAAGCTCATAATGCCGCTGCCTGCAAAGGCATCCAGAAAACGAGTACTCTCTAAGCGTGTCGAAAAGCGATTGAAGATACTTTCCCTCAGCAAAGAAGATGTAGGACGAATCGGTTTGCTTCGAGGTGGTGAGGGAATGCTTTTACCTCGGAATTTACCACTGGTAATTCGAATGGACATGAATTTCCTATTAACACAAAAAATTATGAGTTGCTTTTATACGTCTACAACAGTGTATACCAAAGAACATTTACTTTTCCCATTTCCAAAATAAGACGGTTCTTAAGGAAAGTTCTTGAAATCTCTCCATCCTGGCTTTTTTCTACGGTCATGCCGCGCTTTAGTCGCAGCATGACATAGGTTGGCGATAGAACAATGAGATTTCAGGGATTTTTCCGAAAAACCTAAAACTGCTCCCAACAATTCCGCCCGCAACTATGGTGGTTTTATGCAAGTTTCATCATCCTCTGCCAATCCTCCATCAGGACAAAACTCTTTAGGACAGGAAACCGCTCCACAAGTACGCTTTGGCGCTCCTCTTCCTCCACCTCCTATCGAAGAGTCTATGGGTCGATTGGCCAAACGTTTTGCTCCTACGGCAGACGAGCTTAACGCTCAAAAACTACTGGATAAAGCGGGAGAAGGCTTTTTTAGCAAGGCATCCGGTGTCATTGGAAAAGTGAGTGGGGCCTTACTTCCTTTTTCTAATATTTTGACTGCGGCCTCTACGTTTACCAATACATTTTTTGGCCATGCTTTAAACATGAGGCGGCTTGAGCGCAGTGCGGAAATTAATAAGGAAGTCCAAAAACTTGCTCACGTGCAAAAAACAGAACAAAATTACCAAGTTGCCGCTTCAGCCGCCGCCATTATAGGGCTCGGTATTTTGGGTGCGGCAAAGGGCATGGCCTGGGTTAATGCGAAGCGCATTGCACAAAAGCTTGAAGGAACCCACAGAATCATCGATCAAGAAAAAATTAAAGAATACCATTTTAAAGATGTTGTTGGGCATAACGATATAAAACAACTTTTTCAGGGTGAATTCCTGAGTCGTATCAAGCATCCTGAATTCTTTCCGAAGGATAAACGTTTCGCAATTTTACATGGACCTCCTGGAACAGGAAAAACATTGTTAGCTAAATGTTTAGCCAATGAAGCCGGTATACCTTTCATAGAAGTGCATCTTACTTCTTTGTCAGAAAAGAATGTCAAGGAATTCCGCCTGAAACTTGAGCAACATATGGAGAAGAATGGCCCAGCCGTTATCCTTATGGATGAACTCAATTCTCTTCAGACAGGGGCAAAAGCCTCTCCTGAGAATATCAAAGTTATGAATGAAATCTTACAGTTATTAGATGGCGTTACCAGCTTAAAAAATGCATTTGTAATTGGGACCACAAACCATCTTAATCAGATTGATGACGCTTTGATTAGCAGGGCATGTCGGAAATCGGCTATCGAAGCAAGTGATCGATTAGAAACATTTGAACGTTATCTTCAGAAAGAACATCCATTACAGCATGGCGATGTGCTCAAGCTGATTCCGCCGAATAACCTGAATATGAATCACATATTTCAAGCGTCTGAAGGGTTTGCAGGTCGTGATGTTGAAAACACTGTCAATAATCTGATTGGTGATGTTGTTTTGAAGAACTTAGAGTCTTTAAAAGGCCAGAGAGAAGCTGTCTTAACTCAGCATATTCCACCACCGCCAGGCATGCTCAAAAAGCTAGCCAGCTTCTTTGTGGAGTTTCCTGCTCCTCCTGCACCTAGCATTACCTATAAAATTCCCTTTACGGAATCCCAATTACTGGCTGCTATTAAGCAAGTGAAAGTGGCTGATACCACTCAGTCTGGCGGCATAAAACACGGGCTTACAAAATCGCATTCAAACAATAATCCGTTCCAAACGTTGCAAACGGCAGAACTCAATAGCAAGGAATATTCTTATGCCCCCAAAGGGATGGATATGCCTTTCCGTCTTGCTGGTAGCAATGGTATACAGACAGTTTTACCCGGAGCAGCCCCCGCCGCCTAGACATTTATTTTATTGGGTTCTTCGGAAAGGTTCCTGCAAATTTCGGGTTTGGAAGAAACACGGAAAAAGCTCGAGCTTTTTTATCATGGGGAGAATCGAATGAGAAGGCCGAAAGGGTTCTAAAAAACGGCTGACTTTCTTAGCATTTTCATATACAACCAGCCTGCTTCGTAGCTACTCCAGAGTTTATTGGTTAAAGAGGACGGCGGTCACAGAATGAAAATGTCCTTTAAGTCCGGCGTTTTTTTAGAACCCTTCCGGCCTTAAATCTGATTTTTTCAAGAAAGAATTTTAAAAAAAGTGCAAACTTTTTTCCGCATCTCTTGAGGAGATCTACAGGAATCTTTCCGAAGAATCTTTATTGAGTTTGCAGAATAATTGATCCTCTTTTTGCTTATAATGAAGCCAATGTTCGCTCTAGCTTAGAGGGTAAGATGGTCTTTTTATTCTTGGAAATGGGATTGCTCCTGGTCCTGATTGTTGCTTGTTGCAGTTTGTTTACCAACGCCATTGAGTGGACCGGCCATCGGTTCAACCTTTCAGAAGGGGCTGTCGGAAGTGTTTTAGCCGCTGTAGGAACGGCTCTTCCGGAAACATTGGTTCCCGTTATCGCCATTGTGTCCGGCATTTTTGGAATTTCGGGCATTAATCAACAAAGTGGACAGGAAATTGGAACCGGCGCGATTTTGGGTGCTCCTTTTCTGCTCAGCACTTTAGCCATGTTTGTCAGCGGTGCTGCGGTCCTTTGTTTTGCAAAGCTTAAAAACCGTTCTACAGAGCTAACGCTTAATCGGGATTTATTTCGTCGGGATTTACAGTATTTTTTCCCCGCCTATCTGATGGTACTCACCGCAGCCTTTATTCCCAGTCCGCTTTTTAAGCAAATATTGGCAGGTGCTCTTCTCGTTTTTTACGGTATTTATGTTTTTCGAACCATTAACAAAAAACATGACCCCGGCGAAGAAGTGGATCTCGAAAAACTCTATTTTTCCCCTCGTTCAGAAAATCCGCCCACAGCCATTATTATCCTTCAGGTGCTTGCTAGTTTAATTGGGCTTTTAATTTTGATTCATTTTTTTGTGGAACAGATTAGCAATGCTGCACTTCACACGCATATTCCCAGCTTGATTTTAAGCTTGATTATTACGCCGATTGCGACAGAAATGCCTGAAAAGTTCAACAGTGTGGTTTGGATCGGCCAAGGCAAAGATAGTTTGGCACTCGGTAATATTACTGGAGCCATGGTATTTCAGAGCTGTGTTCCAACCGCCGTTGGTCTGTTTGCAACCCCTTGGGTTCTTGAATCAACGGCACTTACCAGTGTTGCTCTATGCTTAATCTCGGCTGTGCTCATTTATCTTGTTAGCTGGAAAGCCCCTCGTTTCCTGGTACCCGCAATGTTATGTGGCGGTGTTTTTTACTTATTCTTCCTATACAAAGCTATTTTCCACTAACCTTCTCAAGCCAAAGCGTTATTCCTGCGAAGGGCGGTCTTTAGGCTGCTTTGCTCGTGAGAGCTTTAGCTTGCGCGGCGCAGCCGAAGGATATGGATATCCGTAGATTAATCTCATTCGCGCGGTGGCCAGTAGGCGAAGCCTGGTAACAGCCTGGATTTAGCGTACATGAAAAGGAGAGAGGTTTAATAAAGACTACTCATTTAACTTAGTTGAAAGTTTAAGATTCCCGCTTTCGCAGGAATGACGGCTGCTATTTAGGACGGCTGGATAGTGCAGTAATACAATAGACACTAATGGTGATACTCTCTAAAAGAAGCGGCAGTGGGCGCGGAGGTAGTGCCCCAATATATCCAGGAAGGTCGACATAGTGACCATAACAATCCCTAGGCCAACAGCGGGCTTAATAGCAGCACTCAGCTGAAAAACGGGGATTTGTTGAGCGGTCCGATTCACGACCCCAAGCATAACATCCATCGCGATCATCACGACCAGAACCGGAGCAACAATTTCAACAGCTACAAGCGTCACGTCTCCTGTCATCGTGACGAGGTAATTAAGACTTATTTTATGGGCTAAATCTAAGTTGGTTGACATCAACGGGAAAATTTCAAGACTTCTTTTAAGGGCATGAATTAACCAATACACACCCCCCATATCAATAAATAAAATAATGCCAATATAGCTGTAAAGGGTTTCAATCAACTGGGCTTGAGTACCTTTAGAGGGATCCATCATCGCAGCGGCTGAAAGGCCGATTTCACTGTTGACCAGCGCACCAGCCGCGGAAACCATTTCCAAACTCAGGTTAGCGAGAAAGCCGAGTATTACGCCAACCGTAATATTGAGAATAAGCGGGATAAAGATCAACGTATCTTTCGTAGTTGTGGGGCCAATCATGAATTCCGGGCTAATCATCCAGAGCAAAGTACCGGTGATATAAAACGTCGCAGAGATTTTGATCATGAAAGGGAGGTTTTTACGATTAAAAATCGGTCCAGTCACAAGGAAGGATAAAACGCGAGCAAACAGGAGCATAAAACCGTCAATCATGCCATTGAATTCAGTGGTTAAATGCGCAAAGGAGTGCATAACGGTATCGAATTGCATGAGTCATCACTCCTTTTTGTTGTAGGGCTTACCGACGATCTTTATTCAGGATCATTTTTTCAGCTTTATTGAGGGCGGAATCGGAGCGGCTGGGAGGGGTCCAATCGCCTTGCGTTGCAGGATTGATCATGTTTCGAGATCCGGCACCGGAGCTCCCTTTGAGCTGGCGAATGCGATTCATTTGGTTATCTTCCGGGTGATTTCTATCTTTAAAGAATCGTTGTGCCCGAGCTTTTCTAGAGGCGCCATTCACACGAGGTGGCATTACAAAAACACCGTCCTGTGGGACTTCGTTAAAGGCCACTTGGAAAGTTTCCCTAAGATAATCTTCCAGGCTGCTCATCATTAAACCGCCACCAATCATCAAGGCAAGAAAGACGGCTAGAATTTTGGGGGCCGCTGCAATCGTTTGCTCTTGAACCTGGGTTACCGCTTGCAAAATACCGACAACCAATCCGACGACTGCCGCAACCAGAACCACTGGGATGGACAGCAATAAGCTGAGCATGAGGCCTCGGCCAAGATGATCGATTAGTAGTTCCATGGCTTTTACTGTCCTAATTGAAACTTTGTACGAGGCCGCTGACTATAAGGCCCCATCCGTCAACTGCGACGAAAATGAGAATTTTAAAGGGAAGAGAAATAATCGTAGGAGAAAGCATCATCATCCCGAGGGCAAGTAGGATATTAGCGACTACAATATCGAGGACGATAAAGGGGATAAAAATAATGAAACCAATTTCAAAGGAGGTTCGAAGCTCGCTGACCATAAAGGCCGGTGCGACCTCCCAAATATTTAATTCCTGAGGAGTTTTAGGCATTTTATGCCGGGCCATTTCAACAAAAAAGGCGACATCCGATTGCCGGGTTTGCCGCATCATAAATTCTTTTAAGGGTTCCGATCCGGCTGCCATCATCTGAAGGACAGTTGCATTTTTGTGACTGGCGGGATCGATCCGTTCGTACATTTCGCCAAAAACAGGAGACATGGTGTAGAGAGTGAGAATAAGCGCCATTCCGACTAATACCATGGCGGGCGGAACCTGCTGCGTGCCCATTGCAGTTTTTAAGAAGGATAAAACAATTATATAACGCAAAAAAGAAGTCATCCCAATGACCAGAAAGGGGATCAAGGACAGTGATCCCATTAGCAAAAGCATTTGCAGAGCCGGGTCCATTTGGGCAAACAGGGCGTTCATCGCTAACAGCTCCTAGTACACAAAGTTAAAAGTTAATGTTTACTGTGGTCTTAAATTAGCGGTTTGAGCCGCTACGGGCAGACACCAACCACTGAAGGCTTTGCATAAAACGTTCGCTTGCAGAGGCTTTAGGAGTATATACGGGTTCTTGGACAGAGGGAGCTTCCGGCGCCTTAAACCACGGTAAATCGGCAGCTGCTTTTACGGTTTCCACAGAGGCGGATTCCAACTTGGACAGTAGCGTTGTTTTATCCCCACTGACAGAAATCAAAAAGCGTTCTCGTCCGGCTCTTAAAACATAGAGGCTTTGTTGGTTTTCCATTGGCAAAACAGATTCTACTTCCAGGCCTGTTCCGATGCCTAAGGGAAGGTGCGGCACAACAGGTGCATCGGGTGCGCTTTCGATTTCACTCATACTAGGAGCGCTTTGAGGCTTTTTCACTTTATTCCTTAAGTAGTAGTAAACGGCATACATCATTCCGACTGCCGTCAGGGTGTAAAACATAAAACTGAGGAGATAGTGAGACAACGATGAGCTTTGCGGATACATCATAATCTGGGGTCCTATACTCTTAATTGCTTTAAGGCTGTTTTGTTAGGCTTACCAAGAGTGAGCTAACTTTAACCAGCGGGCTCTTCATCAAAATCTTCTTCCAGGAAGTCATCGAGATCATCTTCCTCTTCTTCCGCGTATTCTTCAGCAGGAGCTTCTTCCGGACTTTCCTGCTGTACGGGTTGTGCCTCTGCTGGCATCGTTTCTGAAGGAGCTGCCTCTTTGCTTTGAGCTTTGTTTTTGGAACTAGCCTCTGACACGTTTTCATCACTCAGGATATTGATAACGCGAACGGCAAATTTATCTCCAACGACCACCAGCTCTCCGCGAGCTAAGGTTCTTCCTTCAACTTGAAGACTGACTTGATTATGAAGAAGATCACCAATTTCAACAACAACGCCTGTCGTCATTTGTTTGAGTTGCTGCAAGGGCACACGAACCGGATCAAATTCGGCACTGACATCAATCATCAAATTATCCCAGAGGCTTTTTCGAGCTCCGGCCTCTTGGCCCCGTTCGGGGTTTTCCATATCAAAAGACTCCTGCATCGCGGGAAGTGAAAGAGGGCTGCGTTTGCGAACCTGATCTGCCATCACCAAAAAGGATAGATGCTTCCCAGTACTAGGTTCTATCAGATAGAGACAATCAATGCTGCTTGTCTCTAGTACCACAATATCACCCGTTTCCAATTGGTGCACATCGGAAAGCGGCATTTTACCAGCGCCAATATAAAAAGCGAAGGGAAGGGAGATGTGGTAAAAAAAGTCGTCATCAATCTCTAAAAAGGGTTCCTGGGAAGCTTTTGGGACTTTCAATGCTTCCGGTGGCAGCGTGAAAATAACGGACCCTAAAGGCAGCGGGGGAGCTTTCTCTTCCTTAGGTTGCAGTTCAACCGTCCAAAGCAAATGAATTTCTTCGCCCGATAAAGCCGTTTGGTTATCAATCGGCGCAATCAGTTTTTTTCGAAACGCAATGAGAATTTCTTTACTAAACTCACTGAGTATAGAGGCTTCTAGAGGGCTCATTCGCCTGAAATCGAAATCGTCTCCCAGGTCGGCTTCGGATGCTTCTTGGCGAGATCCGAGCGTTTGCTCCAGCAAGTTGGCGCACATGCCTTGAGAAATGCGCAATAAAGCAATGACGGGTTCCGCACGCCGCGCATTGGGAGCAGAAATTTGCATTTGAGTGACATAATAATCGTCACTTAAAGCAAAGTACGGAATTTCTTCCGCAACAGCTGAAAAAGTCACGCGATTTTTCAATTGCCAGAAACTATCAATAATATCGCTCAGATGCGGATTGCAACCCATTGCCAATGTGACCACAGGAGCATCTGCTGCGTAAAAGGTCGTATGAACGTCATTGTTTTTTTTCCGGTGCTTCGCTTGCGGCACGATATCACACAGCTCCCTTAGGGATAAAGCTTAGCCTCACCAACATCCTTACTATGCTATCGCATCCTGAGTAAATGGGATATACGATTGCGGAAAAAGAGAAATTTGAGTCGTCATTTCTCAGGGTTAACCATTGGTCTCATTGCTTCCAGCCCTGATTTAAAACTACCATAGTAAAAAAGTTCTTTTAAAGCTGAGAGGTTGATACACGGTGCTATGGATTTTTTAAATCTGGGATTAGGATTTTTAGAAGGCTTGGCTTTAATTGCTTCTCCCTGTATTTTGCCCATTCTTCCCATTGTGCTTTCAGCAGGCATTGATGGGGGAAAATCAAGACCTTACGGCTTGATGCTGGGTTTTATCGTTTCCTTTTGGACTTTTACACTTTTCTCGCGCTATGTGATTCAATTTTTCCATATCGAGTCGGATTGGCTTCGCATAATCTCATATATCTTCCTTCTATTGCTCGGAATTTTCATGCTCTCTGAAAAGCTGAGCGACGGTTTTTCGCAACTCACACAATCGCTGGTTCAATTAGGGCAATCCGCGACTCAGGGAGCGAATCGAAAAGAAGGCTTTCTCAGTGGCATTATTGTGGGTTTATTCATTGGTTTAATCTGGAGCCCCTGTGTTGGGCCCATTATTGCCGTGGTGTTAGTACAAAGCATCCGGCAACAAACGAATTTACAATCGGCTGTCTTGCTGGCGGCATTCAGTTTAGGGGTAGCAGTACCGATGCTGCTCATTATTTGGGGAGGAAAAAAAGTGCTAACAAAGCTTGATCTCGTGAAATCCAAAACAGGTTTAATTCGGAAAAGTATGGGTGCTGTGATTATAGCCACTGTTATTCTGACGACAGGAAATGACTTTTTCAAAGTTCCCTCAACGAGCTTTGCGGCCAATCAAAAGCAAGGGTCTGCTACTTTAATTCAGGCGCTCCCACAATCCTATGCAGCTCCCAACTTTGTTGGAGTTTCTTCCTGGATTAATTCCAAACCCCTTTCAATGAGCGACTTGAAGGGTCAAGTCGTTTTAGTCGATTTTTGGACTTATTCCTGTATTAATTGCATTCGCACCTTACCGACAATCACACGTTGGGATAGGCAATATCGGGATAAGGGACTTGTCATCGTCGGTATTCATTCTCCGGAATTCGACTTTGAGAAAAAGCTGTCGAATGTTGAAGCTGCGGTTGCTCAACATGGGATTCATTATCCGGTGGCACTCGATAATAACTTGGATACATTCACCAATTTCAGGAATCAATATTGGCCTGCCCATTACTTGATCGATCGCAATGGCAAGGTCGTTTATACCCACTTTGGAGAAGGTGAAGACGCAACGACGGAAAATAATATCCGAGCCTTGTTGGGTCTTTCCACTTCATCTAGAAACAGTGCATCGGGCGACGTTCCCTTTCATGACAATCAAACGCCCGAAACCTACTTGGGCTATGCTCGGACCGAGAATTTTAACAGCTTGGAAGTGATGAGCCAAAATGTGACTGCGAATTACAGCTTTCCAACAAATTTGCCTACAAATGCCTGGGCCTTAAAAGGTCAATGGAAAGTTGATTCTCAATCGATAACGGCGATGGCTTCCCAAGCGGCATTGCGCTTACATTTTCGGGCTAAAAAAGTGTTTTTGGTTTTGGGCACGACTGGCAATAAGCCCGTTCATGTGAGTCTTTTGCTCAATGGAAAGCCCTTAGCCGCTAATGCCTCAGGTAAAGATGTTAAAAATGCTGATTTAACGGTCCAGCGGCACACACTCTACGAGCTGATTAATCAAGATCACTTTAAGGCAGGCACCTTAGAAATCCGCTCTCAGAGTAGCGGCCTGTCGGCTTATGCTTTCACCTTCGGTGGATAGTTTTTAAAACTAGCTTGCCTGGGTTAAGGACTCATTGTTGTGATCAGAGTCGGGCTGTAAGGCATGGCAAATTTGATTCCGACCTTGTCCTTTAGCGCGATACAGCTCTTCATCGGCCATTGCCAACGCCTGAAGCATTTCGCTTTCGTGCATACCGCCCGGATGGGGCTGTGTATTCACGTGAGCTAAGCCTGCACTGATCGTAATTTTCAAAACTTGTCCGCTAAAGTCGGTTAGTACGTTCTGAGCGACACTGATGCGCAAACGTTCCAACAAGTCGGACGCTACTTTTAAGCTGGTATCGGGTAGAAGAATAGCAAATTCTTCTCCTCCAAAACGGCAAATAACATCGCTTCGACGAAGATTTTGAGCCAATAAAGTGGCCAAATGCTTGAGAACCAAATCACCACTGAGGTGGCCATAGGTATCGTTGAATTTCTTAAAGAAATCCACATCAATTAAGGCGACTGTTAGCGGGGTTTGATACCGTCGTGCCCGCTCGATCTCTGCTTCAAATCTTTGATAAAAGGCTTTACGAGTCATTAAGCCTGTTAATTCATCTTGCATCGCCTGCATTAACAAGGTATCGACTTGGAGCGCACGGCTGCACGCCTGTGAGGTTAAGTCAGCGATACTTTTTAAGCAGAGGCGCTCTGTTGCATTTAAGGGCGCTAGAGAAACTGGTAACGCAAAACAGAGCAGTCCTAAAACTTCTGGATTTTTGAGTCCATTATCGGAGATCGGACAAAAATACATGCCAGAAATCTCGCTCAACTCAAAACCTAAGAAGGCGAGTTCAGCTTCATCTAAAAAGCAGCAAATGCCGGTTTCTGCATTAACCCTGGCCAATAAAGAATCATAGTTCGTTATGGATTGTCTTTGGCCTTCAAGGGCTACGTGGCTATAACTGAGTAAGTGCCTATTGGCATCTGAATCTGCAAAAACCTCGTAAAGGACTTCTCCAGTGCTGTCATCTGAGCTTTTTGCGGCAATATAACTGCATTGGGAAAAGTCAAAATGCTTTTGAGCAGTCTGTAAAACCAACGGAAAAATCGTATCGTTCTGAAAGTAATTCAGTAGTTCTTTTGAGAGGCCGAGTAAGCGGGTGATATGCCGCACCTGATCCGGGGAAGCTGACTCTTGCCGATTGGCCAGGCGCTCAATTTGAACCGCCAAATACGGTATCAGTAAATCTACTTTTCTTTCATCGTCACGATTAAAGGGCTTGCCGGACACTTTTTCGTGTAGACAAAGGTCGCCCAGTAGGCGATTTTGATGAACAATGCTGCGTTGAAGCCTGTTACTTTGTGGTCCCACAGATAGTGCATTCGGCTGAATTGACTCTAAAGGAGATAGAAGGTGAATCACACATGATTCAACGCTCAATAATTCTTGGATTGTGAGTTCAAGCTTTTGAATAGCTTCGCTGCTGTTTGCAGGCAAGTCGAAATTGAGTGCACGTGCATAGTGCAACTCTTGGAGGGCTGATTCTGGAGGGCTATTCGGTTTTTGTGACTGAATGGCCAATAAATCTTCCACGACGGTGTGCGTTTCTGGATGTTGAAGGTTCAGCAACCCATAAGCAGATACCGAAATGGGGGATTCATTTGAATCGAAGTGAGCTTTCTGACTTTTGTTCATCTAAAAGACCTCCCCCAGAGACAAAGGAGCTGACATTATGAAAAAGTATTTGATAGTTATATAAAAACAATTAAAAATGCATTCATGTCCCTTTCACAAATGCAGCGTTTACAAATAAGGCTGCGCAAGGTTTGAAATGTCGCTCGGGTATTCACAAAGTCATCCTCAAAAAATGAACTTAAAAAGAAGATGAGCCTATTGATCCTATAAACAGTACCCTTAAGAATCGTCCAAAGGATCGAGATCGTTCTAAAGGCCCATAACACAAGGACTATAAGGGTAACGAATTGTTTACATTCTGCTTGTAGAGTCAATGCTCGGTTGTGTTTGCATGAAAAATCTATTTATGGAACAGTGTCTCAAAGCTCATTCATAGGCTATGCTCTTCGTTCCACACCCGACTCATCTGGAGTATATAAAGTGTATCAACACTCACCTTTAGTACATCCCAATTTAAGTTCAAGTTTCGTAAAACCCAAAACGAGTTCTTATCCGTCAGTCCATTTTGGCAACTCAGATAGCGATATCGATGATGTTGTAGTAATCCGTCCCAAGAGAAAATCACGACTGAGCGCTTCTCAATCGCCACATCAAAGTGACAACGAGAGCAGCGCACCGAAACCTCGTAGACGATTGCTAGTTAAAAAAAATACAAAAAAGGCCGCCTCCCCTTTTTCAGATACTGACTCATCATTGTCTGACCCACCTTCATCCATAAATACTGCCCTAAGCAAACGTACTCAAAGAAAATCTGGTATAAAGTACGAAGAGTCTTCTGGAAGTGGGAGTGATTCATCTCGCCGTAGTAATAAGCGGCGTAAGCTAACAGCTCAAGAACGAAATCAACCTACAATTACCGTAGAAGACGCTTATCAAATAATCATGCAACCAGCAAATAATGATTTCAGGGCAGCAATGACAAATGCTGTACCCGCACTTGATCCAGAGGAATTGTTACTAACTAAGCCTTCTGAAAGCTTTGTTAATCTTTTACAAGAACAACGCACAGCACATGCTGGCACCTTCCTCCAAAACTACCAGCCCGGATCTAAAAAACACCCTAAAAAAAACTATCCTGCCATTAAAGCCGCTGTTGCTCAATTTTTAGCGGAAGACTTGAAAGCTTCTCACCCTAAAATCAATCCAGCAGCAATTCCACAGTACAAAAACCTTTTCCAAAGGGAGTTTTCTCCTTCTTTATTACAACCTGCACAGCCGAATTTACATGGAACTCAAAGCCCTAAACCTAGCGGACTAGAAATAGGTAAAAATAAAAGCACTTTTACTGAAGCTGAATCCACATTAATTAATGGAAAAGTTACTTCCCCCCCAAGACGACCTAACTTATGGAGACTGGGAAGATAAGCTTGGAAAAGTATACCGACGTCAGGGATCTGGATCCTATGCATCAAGTGAATCTAGTGGATTTAATCAAAACGATATCGATATGATTAAAAAGCGGAAAGAAGACCTTATTCAAGGATTAGATGGGATTATAGAGAAAATGGCAGACAGCAGGAAACGTCGATTGTAAGGCAAATATAAAAATCATTTTCAAGCTAAGAAATTTGTTCCAACTGCTCGATCCAGCGAAGGACATCCGCTGCAATTTCAGGGTGTTCTTCTTCAAACAGAACATCATGATAAAAATCAGGATATTCCTTACAAAGCTTTGGCGTTGTCTCCGGGATAGCCTGAAATGCCGCCCGCATTGCCCGTGGATCACAAATAACGTCCTGACCTGGAATTACGATCATAGTCGGGATCTTAATGTGCTTTACAGCCAGCCGGGCTTTTGTGCAAAGATCGCGTACCCCTAAAAGCAGGCCGCGCGACAATTTTAAGGGCATGCTTTCGGCGATTGTCGGATCGTTATGAAGGGCCTGGTTGCGGGTTAGTTGATGGATTCCGTAAGGAATCTGAGTAATGCCTTTGCCACCCTTCAGTAGAAAAGCCAGGATGTTTTTAATCGTGTAGCCTAACGGGAATGAATTGGGATGCGGCTTATAAGCAGGGGCTAAAAGAACCAGACGTTGGTAGCGGTTTGGGTTTTGCTTCAGCATGAGGGTTGAAATCACCCCACCCAGGCTGATTCCACAGAGGGTGAGATCTTTGATTTCTTCTTGTCTGATTTTAGTGGCCAGTACTTGCTGGTGAAAGGCCTCCATGTCAGACAATAAATGCCGTGTATGACTTAGTGCTTCCTCATCCGCTTCATAGGTATTCAAGCCAAAACTGCGGAGATCGACTCCATAAATATAGGTATAGTGGGGCAGTAGGCATTCTAGAAACCCTAAGGCGCCTTTAATCGAGCCACCCAAACCGGGAACGAATAGCAGCGCTTTTCCCGTTTTGTTTTCAGGATTGTGATACGCCCCGTATTGTAAAGAGCGACCATCAATGGCCTCGTAACGCTCAAGGTTAAGTAAGGCTCTGGGGTTGCTTAAAGTAATCATTATTGTGTCAACCTATTTCCAGCAAATAAGGGGTTTTGTATGTCTAAATGATCAATTTTTTCGCCTTGAGAGTCAATCACATCCATTGAAAGCGTCTGAGCTGTCAATTGAAAACTCAAGAAATGATGTTTTTTAATAAAAAGTAGGGACTGCGGGATATTGTTCTTTTTATTCCGTAAATAGGCACCACCGCCCCCAGAAACAATATATTGAACGCCATTAATTGCTTTCAGGTGTTCGTAGTCATGGTCGTGGCCTGCTAAATAGAGTTGTACATGGTAGCGCTCTAATAGAGGCTGAAGGGTTTTTTCAAATCTTGGGCTTCCGCCTTCCCATCCAGACGAGTAGATTGGCTGGTGACCCATCACAATTTTCCAGGGAGCATGAGAGTTTTTTAACGCATAGGCCAACCATTGTTGCTGAATTTTATCGCCTGCATAAAAGTTCGTTTCTAAAACAAAAAAGTCGACTAAGGGCTTATGTATTTTATAGTATTCTCCGGGCATTTTAAAAAAGCGGAGTTGATCGGCTTTAAAGCCGCCGATAACATCATGATTTCCAAGAGCGACAATGAAGTGGACCCCTTGGCTGATTAATGGCGCATAAGTATCTGTAAAATAAGCCTTCCCCAGCGTATTTACGTCGCCTTTCTCATAGATGTTATCCCCGAGCATCAGAACACAGTCAAAAGGAGCTCGTTGATATTGTAAATAGGCTTGCTTTGCGACAGCTTTTTGGAAAGCTGTTCCTGCACCCCAGTCTCCAAAGGCAATAAAGCGGTAGCTTTGCTGATCTTTACGGGCTGAATCAGGACTCGTGCTGATTTGAGTAGAAAAAGCTCTCTCTGAGGCGAGTTTGGAGTAGTCTCCATTCTCAGCTTGTGAGCTGCAGGCCAATACACTGCTTGATAACAGCCCCAGAATAAGCCCAAATACGGATTGTTTGACGACAGACTCAAACACCATCCATCTCCCTACGCCACTAACAATTACTTGCTGTAATCATAATACGAAGGGATAGGGTGTTTAAATCAGTTATTCTTTCCCAAGCTTCGCTACCTAATACACCCCTTAAGGGGATAAGTCAGTATAAGAAGCTGGATAATAACCCACTTGTCTTATTAAAAAGCTTTTAGGATGCTTCGGATTCAGCTTTTAAAGGGGGTTCACCGGTTGAAAGAAAACCGAGTTTGTCTTTCAAAACATGGGTTAAAGCTGAGATGTTTTCCAGATTACGGTAAGCAACCCCGGGGTTTTCTGGACGATGGCTCAATTTTTCGAGACGATCAACAATTTGGATAATCTCTTCTTGGGAATCGAGTTGTTGCATAATATTTTCCTCTTGAATTGGCTCACCCGCTTGTGACTAAGTAAAACCCTCACACGCCGCTTCGGTGCCAAATAAGAAACAAGTTGTTTATAAAACTTTAAAATAACGATTCATAGATATTAAAACAGGGTCTGTATTTTTAGAATTCGTCTGAAAATGCCAAAGCTTGAATAGAGGACTTACGCAAATAAGGAAAGCAGATCTCAATAGCAATTAATGGCGATGATAGGCTTTTGTCGTGTTTTGATATCTATTTTCATTATTTTGCGTGAGTCCTGAATAGAGTTGCCTCAAATGTATCTGCACTCTATGATAGAGGCACAAAAGCTATATTAACTTGAGATGATACCGTCATGAGTCAGCCCACAAACGCAACGCCAGTTTCCTCAAGTGAAACGGCCGCTTCAAATCGCTCTACCGAGTCTCCATCCAGACTGCGCCAGGTGCGTATCGATAAACTGACCGAATGGCGTGCAAAGGGGGTTAATCCTTATCCCTATCATTTTGATAAAAGCCATTCCAACGAGGCGTTACAAAAACAGTATGCTGACCTGGAAGACGGTGTTGAAACCCAAGACATGGTTGCTGTCGCCGGCCGAGTGATGGCGCTTCGCAACAATGGTATGTTTATCGACCTCCAAGATCCTACAGGAAAGCTTCAAATCTTTAGCCACAAGGATAACTTACCGGCTGAAGTCCTGGAACAGCTGAAACTGGTTGATATTGGCGACATGGTTGGTGCAAAAGGAAATATTCGCCGGACTCCCCGGGGCGAACTGAGTGTTAAAGTCCGTGAATTAACTCTTTTAAGCAAGGCATTATTGCCTTTACCCGAGAAGTATCATGGCTTAACCGATAAAGAAACGCGTTACCGTCAACGCTACCTCGATTTAATTATGAATCCTGAAAGCCGGGAAACGCTTGTAAGGCGGAGTCGGATTATTTCTGAAATCCGTCGTTTTTTGGAAAATAAAGGCTTTATGGAAGTCGAAACGCCTATGCTTCAAAGTCAAGCGGGCGGAGCGGCTGCAAAACCATTTTTAACTCACCATAATGCACTTGAAACAGATATGGTACTTAGGATTGCCCCAGAACTGGCTTTGAAACGCCTCATTGTGGGTGGGATTTCCGAGAAAGTCTTTGAATTGAATCGCAATTTCCGTAATGAAGGCATTTCTCCTCGTCATAATCCTGAATTTACCATGATGGAGTTGTACCAAGCCTATGCTGACTACACTGACATGATGGACCTCACGGAAGAGTTGATTGTTTATCTTGCCCACACCGTTTTAGGCACGACAGAACTGCAATACGGTGAACATACCATTAGCTTGGCAAGCCCCTGGGCTCGCAAAAGCATGATTAATTGTGTTAAAGAAGCGACTGGTCATGATTTTTCAACAATTGAAACGGATGACGATGCGCGCAACATTGCCAAATCGTTAGAAGTCTTTGTTGAGTCCTACGATACATGGGGCGTTGTCTTAGAAAAAATCTTTGAAGAGAAAGTAGAGCCCACCCTCATTCAGCCCACGCATATTACGGATTATCCACGCGAAACGTCGCCTTTAGCCAAGGTTCACCGCGATAATCCCAGGCTGGTAGAGCGTTTCGAAACTCGCGTCAATGGCTGGGAGATTTCCAACGCGTTTTCCGAGTTGAGTGATCCTTTGGATCAGCGGGCTCGCTTCGAATCACAATTGGCTCAACGTGACTTGGGTGATGATGAAGCTCATTTATTGGATGAAGACTACATTACAGCCCTCGAATACGGCATGCCTCCTTGCGGTGGTTTGGGAATCGGTATTGATCGTTTGATTATGCTGCTGACCAACTCTGCCAATATTCGGGACGTCATTGCCTTCCCTACTTTGAAACCTTTGAAATGAATACTTAATGTAAAAAGCCCCTTTTTTAAGGGGCTTTTTTAGATATTGGAACGGGTGTAAGTTTTATCTATAACGACCGGTGTCAAAATATCCTCAGGGAAATCAACTGTAAAAGTGGTTCCTTCGCCCAGGGCGCTGGTAACGTATACTTGCCCTTTATGGCCTTCACTCAGTTTTTTAACCAATGCTAAACCGAGGCCTAAGCCTTCTTTCTGCTTGGAAAGAACGTTTTGAACCCGGTAATAGTCTACAAACAACTTGTCGAGCTCAGCATCCGGAATGCCAGGACCGTGATCAATAACTTGCATACGAACCCAAGGTTCATTGTCAGGCTTAAATATTTTCAGGAGAACCGTATCTCCATTATGAGTATATTTGGTTGCATTGCTCAATAAGTTAATTAGGATTTGTCGAATCCGTTTTGGATCTACACTAACAAGCACATCGCCGAGCAGGTTTTCATGGACAATATCGATACGCCGTCTTCGTGCGGACTCATGGGTAATGACCTGTACTTCTTCCAGAATCGAGTTTAAAGGAACGGTTTCGTACTGAAGCTTTACTTCCCCGGCTTCAATGGGAGCAATATCCAAAATATCATTGAGTAAAGCCCGGATATGCTGACTGGCCGTACCGATACCTTCGATAATGTTGCGTTGGTCGTCAGGCAATTCTTTTTTTTCTAAGAGCTCAACAAAGGTTTCAATCGCTTTAAGCGGATTTTTAAATTCATGCGCAACGAAGGCTAAAACCTTACTTTTACGCCGGTTTGCCATCTCAGCCGCCTCTTTTGCAACTTGAAGATCACCTTCCAGTTGAGCGCGAACCTCTTCGGCGTGTCGTCTTAAAGCCCGCTCCCGTGCATCTAAAATAGCCCGATCGATTGCAGGCACTAAGCGAATGAGATTATCTTTCAGAAGATAATCGTGAGCACCAGCCTTCATGGCTTGTACTGCAATTTCTTCTCCGATGGCCCCTGAAACCAAGATGAAAGGAATATCTTTATCTTCCATTCCTCTCAGCACTTTAAGAGCCTGTAAACCATTAAAGGCGGGCATATTATAGTCCGCTAAAATAACATCCCAGTCATGGTGACGTAATTCTTCAATCATTCGCTCCGCAGTATCTACGCGCTGATGTGTCGGAGCATAGCCGCCTCTTTTAAGGTGCAGCAAAAGAAGATGCATGTCATCTTCGCGATCTTCCACAATGAGTACGCTAAGCGGTTTCATTTCTGGGGCAAGGTACCTTTAGAACAAATCACTAATCTTTAGTCGATAACGAGGGCTGCATTGCCGCCCGGATAGAACGAGGATTTGGAGCGCTGTTAAGTAATAGCCAAAACATACCCAAGTGCTTCACGGCTTCACCGAACTCGTTAAAGTCTACGGGCTTTTGAACATAAGCATTTACGCCCAACTCGTAGGTTTCAACGATATCACGATCTTCTTTTGAAGACGTTAAAACAACAACCGGCAAGTAGTGGGTCTCTGGATTCTCTCTAATTTTTTTGAGAACTTCAATACCGTTGATTTTGGGCAACTTGAGATCGAGAACGACAACTTGAGGAAGATCTAAGGGATCACGCTCCTCATGCGCGCCTTGGCAAAAAAGATAATCCAAAGCTTCTTTACCATCGTGAGCAACCACAATCGGATTAGCGATGTTGTTGCGCTTGAATCCCATCACTGTGAGTTTTTCATCATCCGGATTGTCTTCAACCAGTAAAATCACTTTCTGACCCTTTTCCATCTTTAGCTTCCCCGAATTATAAGAAATAGCATCATAAAAAGCAAAAGTTCAGCTTGGCCAAAATTTAGCTTGGAAGAGTAAAGGAGAAAGTAGCGCCTTTTTCAACGGCACCTTCTGCCCAGATTTTGCCACCATGGCGGTGAACAATGCGCTGGCATGTTGCAAGACCAATTCCTGTTCCTTTAAACTCTGTCATTCCATGAAGGCGCTGAAAGGCACCGAATAACTTGTCGACAAAATCCATTTCAAAACCTGCACCATCGTCCTGAATGCGATAAACGGTTTCTTCCTTTTCATTGAGATAAGAATCAAATGAAATGATACCTGTCTCATGCTTCGACGTAAATTTCCAAGCATTACCTAAAAGGTTTTGCAGTAATGCAGCGAGCAGAGTTTTATCACCTTGCACCATCATATCAGGTGCGATTGAAAACGAGACCACTCGCTCAGGCTCTTGTGTTCTAAGCTCATCTGCTAATTCTTGAGCTATCTTACTTAAATTAACTTTGCTAATAAGAAGCTCTGCACGTGTAAGGCGTGACAATTGGAGCATGTCATCTATCAATCGAGCCATGCGTTGACTGTTGTTTCGAATACGGTTGAGGTAATCCTGCCCCTCTTCATCGAGTTTATCACTATAAAAATCGAGTAAGGCTTGACTGAAGCCGTCAATGCTTCGTAAGGGGGCTCTTAAATCGTGAGAGACAGAATAGCTAAAAGCTTCCAGCTCTTTATTAGCGGTATTCAAGTGATGGTTGGAAAGATCAAGAATAGCGATTTGCTTTTCTAGAGTATCATTCAAAATCGCTTGTTCTTTTTCTGCTTTTATCCGGCGCAACCCTTCATTATTGAGTTTTAAAAAGCAAATAATTAACAAAATAACGGCAATAATTTTACCGGCATAAACTAAAAATCGTGTTTGTTTATCTGCATTTTGGAGCTGTACATTCCGATTTTTAAGAAGCTCCTTTTCTCCTGCTTCTATTTTGGCAAGTTGTGCGTTCAAAACAGAACGAATTAGGTTGCCTTCTCTTACTAGGCCCATAATTTTTTTGTTTTTTTGCTCAGCAAAATCCTTGGCTTGAGCAATGGTTACTAAATTATTCAACACAGACAGTCGTTGAAAAAGAAGATTTTCAACTTGAATGGGTTTAAAGTTTTTATTTTTCTGGTCATGGGTCAACGTTTGTAAATGGGAAAAGTCATCTAAAACGGCTTTCGAGCGTTGAGCATAAACTTTTTGGAATCGATTATCCTGAACCAGCATGTAGCCTCGGGTATCGGATTCAAGATCTGAGAGATCGATTTTTAATTTCGATGTTGCGTGTATAACATCATAGGTATGATCACGCCACCAATTCGCGTCATCCAAATTTTTAAAGCTGTAATAGATGAAGACCCCAAGCGTTGCAGAAATAGCAATTGCTCCGGCAAACATGAGAGCAATCGCAGGGCTAAAACTAAGTTCTAATTTTTTCATCTAATGTAAAATCCGACACTCATGCAGGGGAGACAGATGACCATTGTTCCAAAAAACTGACAATAGAGCACGTTTCTTTTGGGCTATAGACTCTTTTGTGAAAATAAGCTAAAGAAAAGCCACTAATAAAGGATACTTAATACGTAAACAACAACAGCAAGGCAGTACATAATTGACATTAATGCAGTTATCTTAAAAACGCAAGTTTGACTTAGTAAGGCTGAGTTTGAATTGTAGGGCTGTTCTTTTAGACGAGAGGCTCTCCGTGCTATAATCAGCCTCTAACTATTCTTCCTAGATGAGAGTGCCACTTAGATGACTTCTTCTTCAACCTCTTCTTCCGCAGCGTCTTACGGTTCCGATCAGATTCGTGTCTTAGAAGGGCTGGAAGCCGTTCGTTTGCGACCAGGTATGTATATTGGATCAACCAGCCAACGAGGATTGCATCATCTTGTTTATGAGATTGTCGATAACTCCGTTGATGAAGCCTTGGCAGGATACTGTACAGATATTCATGTGACGATTAACGAAGACCAGAGCGTTACAGTGCAAGACAACGGTCGTGGAATTCCGGTTGGTGTGAAAGCAGATTCTGGAAAATCAGCGCTTGAAATTGTTCATACCGTATTGCATGCCGGTGGTAAGTTTGGAGACGGTGGTTATAAGGTTTCCGGCGGATTACACGGGGTTGGAGCCTCGGTTGTAAACGCTTTAAGTGAACGAATGATTGTTGAAGTCCACCGGGATGGTGGCGTCTTTAAACAAACTTACATGCGTGGCGTGCCTCAGCATGATGTTGAGCGGACAGGCGATACTCAAACTCATGGAACCCGAACCACTTTTTGGCCTGACGGCAGTATTTTCGAGAGTACCGATATCGATCCGGATGTCATTTCCACTCGTTTACGAGAAATGGCTTTTTTGAATAAAGGCTTGAAAATTGTTTTCACTAACAACAAAGACCGTATTGAAAATGGAACCGATGGCGTTACCGAGGATTATCACTACGAAGGTGGTATTGGCAGTTATGTTGCTTATTTGAATGAGAGTAAAGTTGTTCTTTTTGATCCGCCATTTTACGCTTCTGAAATTCGGGATGATGTTCAGGTTGAGGTATCCGTTCAATACACGGAATCTTACAGTGAAAGCGTTCTCAGCTTTGCTAACAATATTAATACCCATCACGGCGGAACTCATCTGACCGGATTTAGAAACGCATTGACGCGTTTGGTCAATGAATACGCTCGTAAAAACAATATTATTAAGGACAATGAGGCCAATCTGAGCGGAGATGATATCCGTGAAGGATTAACGGCTATTGTCAGCGTTAAGGTTACCAATCCTGAGTTTGAAGGTCAAACCAAAGAAAAACTTGGGAACAGCGAAGTTCAAGGGATTGTCCAAACTGTAATGGCGGATAAATTCTCTGACTGGCTGGAAAATAATCCCAAACCGGCTAAAAACCTTTGTTTGAAGTCAGTTTTAGCACTTCAGGCACGAGAAGCTGCCCGTAAGGCAAGAGAGTTAACGCGTCGTAAAACCGTTCTGGAAAGCAGTACGCTTCCCGGAAAACTGGCAGATTGTGCAAGCCGTGAGCCTGAGCGTTGCGAAATCTACATTGTAGAGGGAGACTCAGCGGGTGGAAGTGCCAAACAAGGTCGTAATCGGTTCTTCCAAGCGATTTTGCCATTGCGAGGAAAAATTTTAAATGTCGAGCGGGCTCGTTTAGACAAAATCTATAACAATACCGAGATTCAATCCTTAATCCAGGCATTAGGGATTAGTATTTCCCGTATGTCCGAAGATTTTGATATGGAGCGCCTTCGCTACCATAAAGTTATTATTATGACTGACGCGGACGTTGACGGTGCTCACATTCGTACTTTGCTGTTAACCTTCTTCTTCCGTTACGCACGTCCTTTAGTTGAAGGGGGCTTTATTTACATTGCTCAGCCTCCTCTCTATAAAATGACTGCTGGTCGTGAAGAAAGATACTTGTACAATGACCGTGAATTAGAGCGTCTGCTCAGTGATCGTGGTTTAGCCAATTTAGAGCTCTTTGATACGAATCGTTCTGCGTCGTGCAAAGAGGCCACTCTTAAAACAATTTATGGTGATTTGTCTCGTTACCTGTCAGCTCGTAGCTATCCGATGCTGAAAGTATTGCCAGATGATGCACTTCTTTACCTTATTGAGAATCGTGTGGAATCCTTAGCCTTAGCCAATGCTGAAGGTGCTGAAAAACTTGCTAAAAATCTTCAAAGTGCCGTGAAGTCTAGTGATTATAAAGTCTTTGTTGAAACTACCAAGGCTGAATTGATTGAGGACGATCGCTTTATTGTGTGCATTCAAAGACTGGATACGGTAGGCGATGATGTGATAAGCCGCGTTAGCGTCGAATTGCTTGATAGTCTTGAGTATGAGCGCCTTTTAGAGTTGCATCCTAAAGTCAGTGCTTACTTACCGACTTTAGAAAAGCCGCTTAATTTAGTGATTAACGACAAAGACGAAGAAAAAATCGGTACTTTAGAAACCCTAAAAGCCTTTGTTGAAGAACGCGGTAAAAAAGGTATTCAGCTCCAACGTTTTAAAGGACTTGGAGAGATGATGCCCCAACAGCTTTGGGATACTACTATGAACCCTGAAACGAGAACCTTGCTAAAGGTAGAAGTTGAGGAAGCCGTAGCTGCTGATCGCTTATTCGACATTCTGATGGGTGAACGCGTTGAACCCCGTCGGAACTTCATTGAAACCCATGCGGCTATGGTTAAAAACTTAGACGTTTAATAAGCATTATTGTATTAAAAGAAGTCGTTTGCTGCTGTAGACGACTTCTTTTTTGCGTATGTAGGCAAACATCTAAGATACGATAGGCAATCAATCAATTTTGGTTGTTTTTATTATGTATATATGTTTTTGGTAAAAACCTGGCGAGAGAGATCGATCGAATGATTAACAGTAATACCTATAAATATCCGAGTCAATACGGCTCTGTATATGGTACTGGAACACAAACACCACCGCCATTAGTCTCTCCTACGGGTTTTACTAATAGTGCATTGGGACTACCTCAAACCCAGGCTCGATTTTCGTATCAAAATCCTCAATTTGATACTACGGCCGCAACAACGCCGGATTTAAGTACTATCGTACAGACAATCATTGCGATTGTGACGCAATTGATTCAAACTCTCAGTGGTTCTGGTACTAACGCACAAAATGACCAAACTGACACTGACGATAATGCTACGCCAACCCCGACACCTACTCCTGGAGCAGGCCAAGGGGGCGGCGGTGGCTGCCATGATAAAGGTGGTAAAGGGAAACCGGAGTCCAATGAAACTCCAACTCCTGCACCAGTTCCTGCCCCTGCTCCTTCGTCAGCAGATAAATCCAGTGGAGATCCTAATGCGACGCAAGAACAGCAAGAATTCCTGGCCCTTGTTAATAAGGCACGCGCCGATGCGGGATTGAAGCCTGTAAAGCTTAATAACAAACTGAATCAGTCAGCTATGGACTACTCTGGTACCCAAGCCAAATTGGGCAAAATAAGCCATGAAGCTGATGGAACTAATTTTGGCCAGCGAAATGAAAAATTCAGCTATACCAGCAACCGAGGTGAAAATGTTGCGATGGGGCAGCAAAGTGTTCAAGACGTATTTAAAAGCTGGATGGATAGTCCAGGTCATCGTGACAACATTTTGATGTCCGATGCAACTGAAATTGGTCTGGGGCATGTAGGTGCTTATTGGACTCAGGAAATTGGAAACGGTTAACTAGATAAATACTCAATCAACAAAACAGTCATCTCTTCTAAAAGAGATGACTGTTTTGTCATTAGATGTAAACCACACGGTTGAGGAGATGCTAGCCGAATTAGGCTAAGCTACTTGTATGTGGATTTCAAACATCTCGTCGTGAAGGGGTATACGCTTATGGATTTTTCCATTCTAGTTGGCTGCGGTTCCGGGCTCACCATCTTGCTGCTGGCGCTCTTTATGGCAAAAGTTCCTCCTCACCTTCTATTAAATCCTGAAGCCATTTTGCTGGTTGTTTTGGGAACACTCACGGCAACTTTGGCAGGAACAGGCATTGACGGTGTAAAGCGCGCCTTTGGAACCCTCTTTCATAAGCCGGTAGCTGAAGCGAGCCTTACGAGTGCTGATGCGATGGAACAGTTAATGGATGTTGTCGGTTTCGCTCGAGAAGAAGGTCTTCTGGCACTTCAACCTGTTATTGATGGTATTGAGCTACCCTTCTTGAGAAAAGGTTTAATGCTGGCACTTGATAACCGCCCTGAACGCTTCATTAAAGATAGCTTAGGCGCGGAAATGGAAATGCAACATCGTCATCGCTTAGATGATGCTCGAGTTTTTGAAAACGCAGCGGGTTACGCTCCTACCATGGGCGTTATCGGAGCTGTTATCGGTCTGGTCTGCATTCTGAACCAAATGCATGGCTCCAACGCGACAACCTTAGGGCCGGGTGTTGCGGCAGCCTTTATCGCGACCCTTTACGGTGTTGCCTTTGCCAACCTTTTTTTATTGCCTGCAGCCAATCGTATTCGCCACAGAGCTCAAAATGAATGGCGTGTTCGTGGACTTCTCCTGGAAGGAGTCATCGGTATCTACACCAATGAGCATCCGCTGCACTTACAAGATCGTCTCCTGGCATTCTGGGGCGATCAACATACTCAGGAAAACACCTTGGCTTCGGGTTCACTAATTCCACACGTCGGCAGCAAAACGAATGCTTACAGCACCCGTCCTGCCCGTCAACAAGCTCAAGAACCGCTTTTCATGGATGACGAAAGCTTATTGCAATACCGCTAAAATTTTTCTCCTAGACGTATCGATCCTGAATTATGCGTGGAGTATCCATTAAATGCCGAAACCTCTCCTGAGTCGCCAATCTCCAGAATTCAAACAAAAACAGCTAAAATCCTCAGCTTCTTCTGATCTGTCTTCTTCAAGTTCTGGCCACCAAAGTATCTTCCAAACTTTGGATAAAATGGAGCGGGAAGCCGACTTAATGACTCAAGCTGGCCAAAGCCGTTGGATGGTGCCTTATGCCGACCTTCTAACCTTACTTTTGGGTTTGTTTCTGGCCATGTTTACAGCGTATGCTCCTAAAATGGAGCAGGTTGACAAAGCTGAAGCGGCAGCGGCCGTTGCTAAAGTAGCTCCAACGGTAAAAAAAGCATCTCAAGAGCCTCAACTGGAAAGACAACTCAGGAATACGATTCATCTACCCGGCTTAGATATTATTCACCAGGAGCGCGGTGTCGTACTTTCGTTAAAAGACAATATTCTGTTTGAAGCGGGCAAAGCCGATCTTTCGCCTAATGCTCGTAAAACCCTGGATAACATTGCGGAAGATCTTCGTTCTGCTATGGGAAATAAGGTTTCACCCATACGAATTGAAGGTCATACTGACAATACCCCCATTGCAACAAGCCAATATCCCAGTAACTGGGAGCTTTCTACGGCTCGTGCAACACAGATTGTCCGCTATTTAGTGGAGAGTGGCCGGTGGACGCCCGCTAAAATCTCAGCGGTGGGATATGGCGAATTCAGGCCTTTAAGCGCGAACTCCTCCATTGAAGGGAAACGGAAAAACCGCAGAGTCGATATAGTGATATTGAATGAGGGTACTCTCCGTCAAGAAGCCCCCATTTCAGATTAATTTTTTGAGAGTCAGAGCGGAAGCAAGGATAACGGAACAGCGATGGCGAGTCCTGCAAAACCTAAAGAAATGAAACCTAAAGACGAAGGTGAAGCCGCTCCGGCAGCATCTGGCGCCGCACCGGCTCCTGCAGCTGGCGGGCTGGATATGAAGTTCATCATCCTGGTTGTGGTGATGGTAGTTTCGTCTATTCTCGGATCCGCTGGTTCAGTCTATTTAATGACCAGTATGTTTGTCACTCCTGAAATCCAAAAACTTGCCAAGGCAAAACCTGCCGAAGGCGGTGACGCTGAAAAAGGCGGGGAAGAAAAAGCTGAAGGGGCTACGAATGAAATTGGGATGAACCTTGAACTTGATGAGTTTATGGTGAATCTTAAAACCGATGCGGCTCTGGGCGGAAATCAGTATTTAAAGACCAAAGTTTCACTCAGCGTTAAGCCGCCAGATAAAGAAAACTGCTTCCTGAAGAAGGAAAAAGCTCAGCTTTCCCCCGCTGGTGATAAAGTGATCGCATTCAATCGTTCTGTACTGGGTTATGGAACTTTTGCGGGAGCTGCGGCCCCTATTGATTTTGATCCTACCTTACTGGCTGAAGAAGGAGGCGGACCGCCTCCTTGTGAAACCGAATTCAAAGCCAACATGGGCCACTATGTTCCTACAATCCGTGACGTCATTAACTCCTCCTTAATGAAGCGGACTGCAAGTCAATTGGCTTCCGCAGAAGGACAGGAAGTTTTGAAAGACGAAATTAAGGAACAACTCACACAGGTGATGGCACCTGAGTATGAGGTTCTTAGGGTTAACTTCCAAGACTTTATTATTCAAAGATAATTCCTCTCCCCTCGCTGTGGAGGGGATGCCTGTAAAAAAATAGATTGATAGATTCTAAGTCATGTGGTTCATCCTTTAGATTCATTCCAGGTACAGCGTTAATATATAGAGATTGTGAATGCTTTCACAAGAAGAGATTGATAGCCTACTTTCCTCGATATCGGGTGGCGGGGTTGATCTTGCCGCGCTTTCTGATCCTGAACCGCAGCCTACAGGTGCTGATTTCTCGTCTTATATGGATCCGGGTGACAGTGGTTCCAGAAACTCCAATGCTAAGCATGCAGATAAAAAAAGCTACAAACTTTATAACTTCCGCCGTCCTGACAAGTTTTCGAAGGATCACTTAAGAACATTACAAACCATTCACGAAAACTTCGCGAGACAGTTGGGGATGGTTTTAACGGCCTATCTTCGGATGGGAGCCCAAATTGAAGTCGTTTCTGTCGACCAGCTGACTTACGACGAATTTATTCGTTCCATGCCTTCCCCTATGACCGTCAGCATTGTGGAAATGGATCCTTTGCCAGGTCAAATCCTCTTGGGTATGGGGTATGAGGTCAGTTCCAGCGTGATTGACAGGATGCTGGGCGGTCCCGGATTGCCTGAGCCTAAAGCGCGAGAATTAACCGATATCGAACAATCCTTGATCCGGCGCGTTCTGGATCGGGCAACGGTCTGTCTTGAAGAAGCATGGCGCTCCATGTTAAACGTCAATATCTCCATCGTGGGGATGGAAGAAAGTTATGCCTTAATTCAGGTTGCCTCCGCCGGGGAAATTGTGGCCCTAATTACGTTTGAAATTAACTTGGGTAATCGCAACTCCGGGTTGATCAGTCTTTGTATTCCTTACCCTGTATTGGAAGGAATTATTGGTCAGCTGAGCGTTCAACATATCTTCCAGCGTCAACAATCTAATTTAACGATGGAAGAACACAGCACGATCCTCAAAAAGTTAAGTTATGCACGGGTTCCTGTTCAGGTGACCTTAGCGGGAACTCAAATAACGGTTCGCGATTTGCTCGATCTTAGTGTTGGGGATGTTATCCGCTTGGATCGAAGCTCAAATGACGATTTACTACTCTGTGTGAATCAAAGACCAAAGTTTTTCTGCCGCCCGGGACGCGTACGCGATAAAATAGCAATATGTGTGAATGAGGCTGTTGCAGACGAAGAAGCGATTAAAGGGTTTGGATTGTAATGAGTGATGCTACGGATATTCTAAGTCGGCAAGATCGAGATGCTGTTGCTGAAATTACAACGGTGACCATGGGGGCTGCCGCCTCAACCCTTGGGATGTTGATTGGGCAAGAAATAGAAATTGCCCCAGATACGATTAATACCTATGCCAGTATCGCGGATTTACCGGACTTATTAGCTGGGAATGCCGGAGCCCTTACCGAACTTCATTATACGAAGGGTCTTAACGAACAGTTTTTCCTATTGTTAGGTGCTGGAGATGCTCGCCATTTAGCTTCCCTAATGCTGGGCGAAGAAGCCCCAGCCGTGGATTTGGTATCGCCATTAGACGATGCGTCACTGGGTGCAATGAGCGAGCTGATGAATCAAATGATGAATGCGGCTTCTACCGCATTGGCATCTTTGATCCATGAAACCGTAGAAATCGGGAATCCGAGTGTTACTAATTTTGATTTAACGACACTCGTACCCGTTCTTACACAGGAAATTGCTGTTAATCATCTCCTGTTGACTATTCCAGGGCAAGCTCCCATTCCTCTCTACGAAATTAGAGGCGTGCCGCCTATCCAGGCTTTAGTGGAGATGGTTGAAAATGCGACGATGCGTGCCATGGAAGTCGCTGCTGCCGCTCAAAAAGCAGAAGAGGCTGCCGCCGCCGCTGTCGCTGCAGCAGTAAGTGCAGCCCCGCCCGCCCCCGTCGCTCCACCCCCTCAGGCGGCTCCTGCAGGTGCAGCTCAAGAAGCTGTAACGGTCCGTCCCGTTCAATTCTCGGCGTTTGAACAACAAAACGCAGGGTTTAGCGACGAAAACCGTAACCTTGAATTGGTTATGGATGTGACGCTGAGTTTATCCGTTGAGCTGGGCAAAACAACGCTATCGATTAAGGAAGTCCTTGAAATGACGCGGGGTTCCGTTGTTGAATTAGAACGTGTTGCCGGTGAGCCCGTCGATCTTTTAGCCAATGGCAAATTGATTGCTCGTGGCGAGGTTGTTGTTATTGAAGATAACTTCGGCTTACGGATTACCAGCATTGTTTCCCCTGCTGAGCGTTTGCGCGGCTTATAAGAATCAGCCTTAATTTGGAAGCCTACATTCAAAAAGCGATAGAGCTTGCTCATAAAGCGCTCCCGCAGGATGTTCCGGTGGGGGCCCTTATTGTGAGCGCCGATGGGCATATTCTGGCGAAAGCCTACAATCGGCGAGAGCTTGATAACAATCCTGTCGGACATGCGGAAATTCTGGCCTTGCAGGAAGCAGCCAAACAACTAGGACAGTGGCGTTTATCTGACTGTACATTGTACGTGACGTTAGAGCCCTGCCCCATGTGTGCGTCTGCTATTGCACAGTCTAGAATTGGCAGGGTGGTATTTGGTGCGTACGATCCCGTTTTAGGGGCTTGCGGTTCCCGTTGGAATTTGTTGGAAGCCCCGGTCGAAGTGCCTTTCTTGGGCGGTATTCTGGAATCCGAGTGTCAGGATTTATTGATTCAATTTTTCAAAAGTAGGCGATAAAATCTCAGTCTTAATAATTTCGTTTATAACAAAGATGTCATTTTTCCATATTTAAATGTTTTTATTATTTAAATATGTGAGAGAGCGTTTATTGTGAATTTAAATCCGAAGAGTGCAAACTTTTCAAGCTATGCTAGTCCTTATAGCAAGCGACCTACCTCTCCTCAAGGAGCGGCTCCAACGAACAGTGTTTTTAGCCAAAAAATGCCAATCCAACAGGATTTAAGCGCTGCTTTTGCCTCGCCAGGCCCAGCTCAGGACATTAGCAGTACTTTGTACCAAATTATTTCGATCTTAAGCTTAATCACGCAGTCGCTGACACAGTCCAATCAGTTCAACCAAAGTCCAAGCCCAACGGCTAAAGCGCCTTCAAATCCAATTAAGAATCCAATACCCGCTCCAACGCCAAGCGACACGCCCACGCCCAGCAGTTCTAAATCAGGCACAAGTACGGCGAATGAGGATATTGATTGGGGAGCGCCGTCCACAGAAAGTGAAGATCCCAATGGAGCTTACCAGGTACCCGGTGGCTTTGAACCCCCGAAAGGCAATGAAAAAGCGGATGCAGATCCGGGTATAACAGCCGATCCAGGCGATATTCAAGCGGCTGACAGCACACCCGATGACTCAAAATCTCATTCCCAAGCTGCGGGAACCAAGCAGCAACACTCCATGGCCCAAGTGGATCAAATGTATGGCAGTATCGTGGATAAAGAATTGGCTAAGTACAATGCTAAATACGGAACAAACTGCCCCAGACAGGTTATTTTAGGCATTATTTACCAGGAATCCCAAGGTGATCCCAATACCTTCGGAACCGATGATCCTGCTGAAAGCCGTGGTTTGATGCAGGTTACTGCGGACAACGCCGCCCGAGAATTTCCGGGTAAGAACCAATATAACCCGGAAGTGAGCATTGAAACGGGTGTCGAAGCCTTTACACGCACACTATCCAAAAATAATGGCAATTTAATGCAATCTTTGGCGTCTTACAATCAAGGTAAGCCCACAACCAGCCAAGGAAAAGCATACGCACAGTGGGTTAAACTTTGGGCGTCTCAAGTTCCTGCTCAATCCTAATAAATTTGTGTAAAATAAAAATATAACTGCTTTCAAGGCGGTTATTTAAGGAGGACGACCTCCCCCAGACGGGAATAGTTTCCGGGACGACCCGGTTTCTCGAAAGGAGAGTCGACTATGGCTTGGGTTTTATTAGTTTTAGCAGGAATTCTGGAAGTAGTTTGGGCTTATTCTATGAAGCTTTCCGATGGCTTTACCAAAGTTATTCCGACTAGCATCACTGTCGGAATGATGATTGCGAGTGTCGGCTTACTGTCGATATCTATGCTTTCAATTCCCTTAGGAACGGCCTATAGTATCTGGACGGGTATTGGTGCGATTGGTACATTTATTGTCGGTATTATAGCGCTCGGCGAGCAGGCAAGCTTATTGAGGATTTTCGCTGCGTTGCTTATTGTTTCCGGGCTCGTATTGATGAAGCTTTCAAGTTCTAACTAAGCTAAAAAAGCGTGGAATGATCATTTAATGTTGAATCAATTCATAAAAGCGTTTCATATCAATATTACCGCCGGAAAGGATAATGCCGATTCGCTTGCCTCGGACTAAATCGAGGCTCGCGAATACTGCAGCAGCAGCAAGACATCCTTGGCTCAACAATCATTTTCATACGATTCGCAAAAAAGAGCATCGCCTCAATCATCTGCTGATTGCTCACAGTAATAATGTCATCCACGTACTTTTGTAAAATAGGGAAAGTAAGATTCCCAAGGTGCTGAGTTTGTGCGCCATCCGCAATGGTCTAGGATGTTTTATGATATCTGCAAGATCAAATACTAGAGGGCAGGAATGAATGTTTAAAGCATGGCTTATACAAAAAGATGAAATGCTAAAGTACAAGGCCGAATTCATAGAGTTGAAAGAAAGCCAACTTCCGCCAGGCAATGTGCTGGTTCGGATAACGCACTCGGGCATGAACTACAAAGACGCCCTCGCCCTAACAGGGAAGGCGCCTGTGGTCCGCAAATTTCCCCTCGTGCCGGGCATTGATTTCGGTGGCGTTGTTGAATCCAGCGATAGCCCTCTCTATAAGCTAGGGGATAAGGTTATTTTAACGGGCTGGGAAGTCGGGGAACTCCATTGGGGAGGCTTGTCACAGCTGGCCCGTGTTAAGGCAGAGTGGCTTGTAAAGCTCCCTGAACCGTTTAGTATTGCCCAAGCTATGGGTGTTGGAACAGCCGGATTCACGGCAATGCTCGCTATTTTGGCATTGGAAAAATACGGTATCCGTCCCCATCAAGGACTGGTGCTGGTAACGGGTGCGAACGGCGGCGTGGGTGGCTTTGCAGTTAACCTTCTTGCAAAAGCAGGGTACACAGTCATAGCGGCAACGGGCCGCCCGGAGGAAGAGGCCTCCCTTAGATCAATTGGCGCCAGCGAAGTGATTCATCGGGACGAACTCTCAGAACCCTCTAAGCCGCTGAGTAAAGAGCGTTGGGCTGCAGCCATCGATTCAGTCGGCAGCCATACGCTTGCCAATATTTGCGCTGCACTCCAGAGAGACGGTGCTGTCGCAGCCTGTGGTATGGCCCAGGGTATCGATTTCCCGGGAAGCGTTGCGCCCTTTATTCTTCGTGGGATTGCTCTTTTGGGAATTAATAGCGTGCTTTGCCCTACTGAGTTGCGAGAGACTGCCTGGCAACGCCTTGCGAGTGACCTGGATTTACACAAACTCGAAGAAATGATTCAGCACCGCCCTCTCTCAGAAGCGATGAATGCCGCGAAAGATCTAATTGCAGGCAAAGTAAAAGGTCGCATCGTGATTGATATCGCAAATAAATGAGGACACGGAATTTTCCGTGTCCTCAAAATAATTTAACTGTGCCAGGCGCTGGCTACAATGTTTAACAAGTTCGCATTATTTTCCACATCCGAGAGGCTTGTGAAGCTGACACCATTATTGGTCGCGTAGCTGGCCATGTTTTGAATCACCAAGTTCACATCGGATGCTGTTAAATAAGTTCCATCGCTCACCTGGAAACGTTCAACCTGACCGGTGGTCGTGTTCTGGTTTAGAACCGAAATTTGATCCGTGCTACCCGCATAGCCGATTTGTAGAGTAGAGCCGGACATAAAGAAGGCGATATTACCTTTGCCGATCGTATTGTCGAAAAGGATTTTGTCGCTATTGCCTGCTGTCGGATCGATGTCTTGAATGGTGTCCTGCCCGTCATTCAAAGAGAAATTATAAGTGTCGTTTCCAGTGCCACCCTTTAAGATGTCATTGCCTTTGCCACCGATTAATGTGTCTAAGCCATCGCCGCCATTTAAGGCATTATTACCACTATTACCGGTTAAGTTGTTATTACTGATGTTACCGGTTCCGCTAATTGAAGCGCTCCCTGTCAGAACTAAGTTTTCCACATTAGCGCTTAAGGTATAGTTAGCACTGGACTGCACCGTATCGGTGCCTTCACCCGCGTTTTCAACAATCACATCGTTGGTGGAATCGACACGATAGAGATCATCCCCTTGTCCGCCCAGCATGCGATCATTTCCCGCACCGCCATCTAAGGTGTCATTTCCTGCGGCACCGTTGAGGGTGTCATTTCCGGCTCCGGCTGAAAGGCTGTTAGCATATTGATTTCCAGTCAGCGTGTCGTTCCCGTTACCTTTAATAATATTCTCCAGGGAGTTGGCAATTTCATTCCTGATATTATTGCTTCCTGCACCTGAAACTAAATACTGCGAGGCATTATTCAAACTAATGCTCAGGGCAGTATCGTAGCCGCTGAAATCTAATGTGTCATTCCCAGAAACGTCAGTAATATAGTCAGTACCCCAACCGTAGCTAAATTGGTAAACGGTGTCTCCAAACTGATTCACAAACTGATCGTTGCCTGCGCCACCGTTCATGGTGTCTACGCCTGTCGGGAAAATATCGCCATTTTTAATTAAAATACCCTCATCGGCTTCCAGGAAATCACTTCCGCTACCCCCCGACAGGCTATCGATGCCACCTTCAGCCTTCATGAAATCGCTTCCGGCACCACCAAAAAGGGTATCGTTGCCGCCATTACCAAATATCATGTCATCGCCACCGTTTCCATAGGCAAGCCCTCCTGTTGAAGAGTGGATTGCAAGATTGTCAAAGCCTTCAGTGCCTTGGAAGATAATGCGGTGTTGAAAGTCATCGGATCCGGTGTTGATTGGAGTGGATGTTCCAAATTGAATTGAATGAATAACCGGATAAGCACTTTGCGCCGGGTAATAGAGCTGGTTTTGGAGTGTAAGCGTTTTGCCGCCGCTCAGGTTGCCAATAACGAGATCAATCCCATTGCTGGTAAAAGTCAGGTTATCCAGCGTACTGCCGTCGTTAATGATTAATTTATTGATAGAAGCGGGGTTGGCATTCGGGGAATAGACTTCACGAATGGTGTCATTACCATCACCGGCATTGTAAATATAGGTATCACTGCCGGTTCCGCCAGTCAATGTGTCATTTCCAGGGCCGCCTATCAGAGTGTTACTGCCATCGGCTCGAGTGACCCCATTAAAAGCTTGTAAGTCCGAATAAATGGAGTCGTTTCCAGCGCCGCCCTGCAAAGAATTATTGCCTAAGCCGCCATCAATTGTGTCATTACCGATATTACCTGTAATCGTATCGTCCCCACCGAGTCCTTGAATATTGGCGTCGGTTCCAGAATTAGCATTCAGGGTATCTGGTCCTTCCGTTCCAGAGATGTTCGTTGTTATTTGTCCATTTGCATAAAGATTACCTGAAGAAATATTGACGCTTCCGCCATTACCAATGAAAAAACCACCAGATTGATTTGCTGCTACATTTACATTTCCGTCTAAGCGAACAACTTGTCCAGGAGCGTTGATAACAACGCTTCCTCCATTACCGGTAGTAACACCACTATTCCCGGTTACTGTCGTACCGGGGTTGGAATTGAGATAAATGCCGCTGCCCGCAGTATTCGTGAAGGTTGGTCTTACACCAGAATTGGTATAAATTGCACCCGAACCAGGTGTATTGTAATAGATACCCGTTTGAATTTGATTGTTAGTAGAATCGGAGCTCATTGTTGTAAAACCCTCTCTCTGGAAATAAAAACACTTATGGAGCTTTATTCTACCGGGAAAAGGATCGTCAGTGCTAGAGCTTGAGTCAAAATTGAGGAATTGACCAAACTATTTCAATAACCAGGCATTTTCCTTAAATTGAGGATCGCCGAAAGCTTCTCTGCTTTCCAGAAGCTGGGGAGAATAAAATCGATCATAATGCTGCTTCACTTCCTCCCCACTGATGGAAAAGGGAGGGCCGTCCATAATGCTTTGATCATACTCAAAGCAAATCAGAAGTTGAGGAAGCGCTTTTTCGTTTTTTAATGTGAGGTTCAGTAAGTGTGCTGTATATTTCACGCGCATTTCCAGAGGCAACGCTACCAAGGCAGCCCGGTCATAAATGGCATCCACAGAGCCGAGGAGATCGGGTGTTATGTCGAAAAAATCACCGACGAAAACAGTGATATTCTGCGCGCTGTATTGCTTAAGCCCGGACCGGATTTCTACTTCAGGCTGCAGACTCAGCTCTTCAAAAAGTTGGATAATCGCCAGCTCGCTGAGTTCTACTCCGACAACCCTGTATCCTTCGGATAAAAGCCAATGAATATCGAGCGTTTTACCACACAGGGGAAGAAAAATACGCGAGGCGGCACTAAGGGGAAGATCCTGAAAATACTTTACCAGCAGAGCATTTGGCACTTTAAGATGAAAGCCAATTTGATTTTTCTCCCACCGTTCATGCCAAAAATCAGGCTCCATTTGCGTATGCTCCCTTAATCAACAGAGAATCATTTAACCATAAGAGTCTTCCTGTTTATTGGGTGAATAGTGAGCAGAGCCATAAAACGCTATAATAATGGGCATCAGAATTGAGATTAAGGGACGATAAAAATGGCTATCAGTAGTGCTCTACCCTTTGGGGCCAAACATGGCGATTCTGTGGAACGCTGCCCTTATTTTCAAACGCAGCCCTTGCTGGCAACCAGCATGTTGGCGTTTAGAATCATTATCGGTTTAGCATTTTATTATCATGGCCAAGGCAAAATCGCTCATGCAACAGAATGGATGGGCCCGGGTGTGCCGTCATGGCTTCAGGCACTCGCTGCATTTGCGGAGTATGGTGGCGGGCTGGCGGTTATCGCTGGTTTTCTTACACCGCTTGCCTCTATAGGGATCATTGCGACCATGATTGGGGCGATGAGCATGGTGCATTTACCAGCCGGACACCCGTTTGTAAGCGCTACGGGAGGCCACAGTGGTGAGCTCGCCCTGGTGTATCTGGTGAGTTCAATCTTGATTTTATGTCATGGCCCCGGTGCTTTTTCTATTGATTACTTACTCTTAAAGTGCCTTTATAAGCCGAAAGCGGATGGTACTTTGGCTTAGAATCATTAGGTGACAGCATTGTCATTCCCGTAAAAACGGGAATGACAATGCTTTAGTAGGAGTTGCCACTTCAAAGCATGCCGCTTGCTGTGTACAATACAAGCGCACCCCCTTTGAAAGTTTGATTATCCATGCGCGTTATCAACACACCGGCAGAAATGGCCGCCTTGCGCCAGGAATGGGACAAGGAAAACCCTGGCACGAAACTGGCACTGGTTCCCACAATGGGAGCCCTTCACGAAGGACATGGCGCGCTTTGCAAACTGGCGAAAACGAAAGCTGAGCGAGTCGTTGTCAGTATCTTCGTTAATCCTTTGCAGTTTGGTGCCAATGAGGACTTGGATCGGTATCCGCGCCCTAAGGACGCTGATTTACAGCTATGTGACGCCTGGGGAATGGATGCCGTTTATTATCCTGCGGCAAGTACGATGTACCCGAACGGGATGGAGCAGGTTACACGGGTTATTCCACCGGAATCCCTGACTAATCAGCTCTGTGGGGCGGCTCGCCCCGGCCACTTTACCGGTGTTGCAACGGTTGTTTTACTTTTAATGAATCAGATTCGCCCTGATATCGCGGTATTTGGGGAGAAGGATGCGCAGCAGGTTATGGTGATCCGGCGTATGGTAGAGGATCTTGCTGTGCCGGTAGAATTGCTGCTTCATCCCGTTGTGCGTGAAGAATCAGGATTGGCAATGAGTTCCAGGAATCAATACCTGAAAACACCACAACAGAAAGAAGCCGCTTTACTGCTTTCTAAAATTCTCCTGCGAACGCAAGAATACGTTAAGGGTGCCACAAAGCCTGTCGTATTGGTTCGAGAGACCCTTGATTCAATGGCAGATCACGCTATTGCCGCTTGCCAGTCTGATTTTTCAGGTGTGAAGTGGCAGCTGCAATACCTGGAAGCTATGGATGAAGAGAGCTTAGAGCCTGCCAGTATCTTGAAAGCAGGGACCCGCCTTCTGATTGCTGCATATGTAGATGACGTTCGACTAATAGACACGCTTCTTCTGTAAATTTAAAACGTGTACTCGTTTAGTGCTAGGATAGTGCAGTTTCGAGGCACTAGGCACGCAGCGACAGGAGTTTAGACAAAGACTAAATGACTGAGAGAGTACCGCAGTAACAAAGAAAATGCCTATTCTAGTGCTGAAAGAGGATACGTTTTGACGTTTGCAGCAGATTTAGTAACCTGGTACAAGGCTAATCACCGCCCGATGCCGTGGCGGGAAACCCGCGATCCTTATGCGATTTGGGTTTCCGAGATTATGCTGCAGCAAACCCAGGTCAAAACGGTAATTGACTACTATCATCGCTTCCTCGCGCGCTATCCGGATATCAGCAGTCTGGCTAACGCTGATATAGACGATGTTTTGAAGCTTTGGGAAGGACTAGGCTACTATACGCGTGGCAGAAACCTCCATGCGGCGGCAAAAAAGATAGCCGATCTGCACGCCGGACGCTTCCCGGAAACACTGGAAGAAGTCGTTGCTCTACCCGGAATCGGGCGCAGTACGGCCGGCGCGATCCTGACATTCGCCGCTGCGCAGCGGCACCCCTTACTGGATGGGAACGTTAAACGTGTCTTATCACGGATTGCCGATATCGCGGATCCGGTAGAGAAGCCTGCCACCATAGAAAATATGTGGATGCTTTCAACAGAACTTCTGGCTGAGTCCGAAGAACCCTACTATTATAATCAGGCGATTATGGAACTGGGGGCGACCTTATGCCTTCCTAAAGCGCCGCGCTGCCTGATTTGTCCGGTTAAAGCCCATTGTATCGCCAGCCAGAAGGGAACTCAGCTGGAGAGACCTGTAAAAGGTTTCAAGAAAGCGCCTTTGCCTCATTTGCAAATTGGAGTCGGCGTCGTATGGCAGGGTAATAAGGTTCTTATCCAGCAAAGACCGAACGATGGCCTCTTGGGTGGCTTGTGGGAATTCCCTGGCGGCAAGCAGGAAGTCGGGGAGACCATTGAGGAAACTGTAACGCGTGAATTAGCCGAGGAACTGTCAATTCAGGTGACACTACGAGATAAAATTAAGATTGTGAAGCATACCTACACTCATTTGAAAATTACCATGCACGCCTACCATTGCGATTGGCAGAGTGGGGAGCCGACCCCCGCCTATGAACAGAAGTGGAAATGGGTGTCTCCCGAGGACTTGCCGCTCTACGCCTTTCCAAAAGCGAATAAGACCGTGCTAGAAGCTATATTAATTGAGTGGAATGAGGCAAAGAACCCGGAAGAGCTTCTTGTTTAGATTAATCTTAGCTTTTGTAGAGAAAGTTTTAAATAACTGTAAACGAGTTAAAAACACCTCCCAAACCCTTTAAGATGAATCAATGATGCAAAAAAATGGATCGATTTTTGTTGTGTTAGAGGTGTACATGAGGTGTACTATTTTAGAAAACTTAACAAATGTTTTTTAGATAATAGTTCACGGTAGTCATTAAAATTGACATCGAAAAGATTTTTTAGATCATTTGCTCTGTCCTTGATTCCAATAATTGAAATTAGAACTGGTCGGTTCTAATTAACCGCATTGCTTTTAGGACTAACCAGTTCTAAAAGTCTAATCTACGGCTTTAAGAAGGCATAAAACCCCATAGCATCTGCTTTTTACTTTGCTCTCTTACGGAAAATCGACTTTTAGGATATAGTGGCCGTGGTTTCGAGTGAAATTGATTTAACGGGAGAATGCAGTCATGAGTTTCGGAGTTAGAAGCCTCTCATACAACGCGGTTCCACAGTTTCAAAAAAGACCAAAGCCCGCAGATGAACCTATGTTTGGGAAGAAACCCTTCCGTGGAACTAAAGAGGAAGAAGAAGAGCAAGAAAAACTCAAGAAGGCAGCCGAATTCAGGCGGTTTGCAGCTGCTAAAATGCCTAATTTGCACTTCATGGCCTAATATTAATTATTTGTCCTAAAACTGTATACAATTCCAGCTGAGCTTGGAACTGATGACAATCTTGTTTGTAGGGCTTAGAGATGTCAGTTTGCCTCTGGCGTCGCTAGGTATTTTGCACCGAAACATACAAGAGGACTGGAAAATAGCGCAGCAAAAGAGTTTGTGTAATTGATAGCTTTTAGATTTAGATGATAGGGGTGATAATATTCACACCCTCTTCGCCAAGCTTTGCCTCAACAGCCATGTATCGCAAGGCCAGCCACATCTCAGTCACCAGCAAGCCAGTACCAAGCACTAAGCCTATAACACCAACTGAGCCAGCGGCAATGGCTGCAACAGTCGTGACTTGGGATGCCAAACTATATTGGAAAAGCGAAGAGCCCGCACCCAGAATCGACGTGAAAGCAGTTGCTGCAAAGGAACCAACCGATACATAGAAGCAGGTCAAAGAACGCACTAAAAGCCCGGAGCGTCTGCTCATCATCGGGAGTTGCATCTTATAAGTCCGCAACTCGTGCTCAGGCAAATTCGCATGATCTTTCAGCTTGTCGTAGAGGAAGCGTGAGCGATCCACTGTACGAGCAAATCGATTGGAAGTGCTCAAGGACAAAATCGAAGATGAATTTGTCAGAATAGCTGGCGCAACTATCAGCGTCAAAATCTGAAAGGGGCTGGCTTCGGGCATCATAAGCTTTTACCGTTTATTGGGTGGCTTTTTAATGCTGCGTTTCGCAGTGCGTCCACCACGACGACGTTTTGCTGGAACGCCACCCGGTGTGGAGCTGGCTGATTCTTCCGAATCTGGATCTTCATCATCATCGTGGTCGTCGTCGTCATGCTCGCCATCTTCATCATCGTCGTCAGAGCGACTTTCTGCGAAGGGAGAATGAGAAAATGCAGGCTGTTCTGCTTCCGCAGGTGAAGCGTCTTGAGAATTTTCTTCAGGTCCAGAAGAATTTTCAGGTTCCGCAGCCTCAATATTTTCTTCTTCCTGAGGTGCAGGACGACGAGGCGGTCTGGAGCGACGAGGGCGTTCTACGCGCTCCGGTTCATCAGCTTCTCTTGCTTCGGAAACGTCTGAAACCTCGCTAACAGGTTCTGATCCTAATGTTTCATCTAAGGTTTGAGGTGCTTCATGCTCGAAGTTTGAGTGTCGTAATACTTCTGTATTATGGATTTCTTCCTGAGTTGTTTGTTCCGCTTCGGAGCCTTGAGAGAGTTGTTCTCCCTGAGCGTCGTCGTCAGACTCATCATCGCCTTCGCCTTCTTCCCCATCACCGTTATCGCGGTCATCACGATCTTCAAAATGATGGTGGTTAAAGGGTTCTCCTTGGCCGGTCGATTCGATGGAGTGAACCAAAGAAACAATGTCGTTAGCCTTGGGGTGAATACGACTCAGAATGCTGTTTGTCTGTGCCGGTAGGTAGGAGAGCTTAGCGGCTGCAGCAAGGTGAATACCGAACTTTTTGCTGACGCGATCGCCCAGCAGCTCTAACAGAGCATCTCCACTGTCATTAGAGTGGGAAACAGGTGTTGGACGATGTCCTGCAGCTGCCTGTGGCTTATGCAACTCGTTTGCAAGCAGTGTTTCTGACTCAGGAACATGACGTTGTGCTTCACGTTTGGCTGCATCGCCCAGGTTTCCGATTTGAGTCCGGCCTTTATCGCGGCGCTGATGAACAGATGCTGCAGGCTTAGGCACTTGTTGAAGTCTGTTGTTACCGGGTTGAGGACGTGTTGTGGGCATCCTGTTTTGTTGACCATTCGGCCCGCCGCCTGAGGGGCCACCGGGACGTCCACCTTGACGGCTGCGGCTGTCGCTGTCTCCGCCACTGTTCATCCAGGTTAGTTCTTCCTGAGCATGACCAGTACCAACGCAAGTAGGGCATCGACGTGTAAAAATTTCGCTCAAGGATTGACCTTGGCGGTGTCGAGTCATCTCAACCAAACCGAGATCGGAGAGTTGACCCATCTGAGGTTTCGCTTTATCCGGGGCAAGCTCATTTTCAAAGCATTGAAGAACCTGGAGTTGGTTGGCACGCGATTCCATATCAATGAAATCCACGATAATCATCCCGCCGACATTCCTCAGGCGCAGTTGACGAGCAATTTCTCTGCAGGATTCCAGGTTGGTCAGCTTAATGGTTTCAGCCTGAGATTGAAGGCTGGTAAACTTGCCTGAGTTCACGTCAACAACACAGAGCGCTTCTGTCGGTTGAATGTACAGGTAGCCACCACTGGGGAGCGGTACCTTGGTTTGTAAAGCAAGTTTAATCTCTTTATCGACGCCGGTACCGACTAAAATCGATTGACTTCCTTGGAAATGGGTAACTTTAATCCCTTTATCCATATTCCAGGTTTGTAAGAGCTGTTGCGCACGTTGCTGACCAAAGGCACTATCAACAATAATCTCAGTTACATCTTCCGTGACGGCCTCACGGATGACGCGGTATAACAAGTCCTGATCCCGGTAAAGCAAAGTGGGTCCCGAAGCGGTATCCGCCATCGAAACAATGTTCTGCCAGCGCTCTAACAGGGTTTCAAAGTCTTCTGTAATATCAGAGTCTTTTTGATTAAGCGCTTCTGTACGGATAATGACACCCACACCCGGAGGTTTAATTAAGCTCACAACCGACTTCAAACGCGACCGTTCAGAATTTTCTACGATTTTACGGCTGATGCTAATCCCTTTAGATTCGGGCATCATAACGAGGAAACGACCCGGTAAGCTAATATTAGTGCTAACACGAGGTCCTTTGTGTCCCGTCGGCTCTTTCATAATCTGCACAACAAGCTGTTGTTTAGGTTCCAGACGCTCTTTCAAGTCGCCTTTTCCCGGAACATCGCTAGAATGGAGAAATCCCATTTTATCTCCACCCACGTTCAAGAACGCAGCATCAATACTCGGCAAAATATTCTCTACCGTTGCAAGATAAACATCCCCTAAAAGCATATCGCCACGGTGAATAATGAACTCCACTGCACGATCATCTTCCATCAACGCGGCAATATTGTCATATTCTGAAATGACGATTTTCCGTTTTGCCATTGTACTTATTCCTTAAATTCAAAAAAACGGGCAGGGACAGATGTGAAAACACAGCATCATCAGTCCAGTTTCAGTACTGGAATCCCGAATTTCAATTCTGTAAATCTTTTCAACCAAAGCAAAGTCCACTTACGAACAGAGCCAGTAACGCATCATTCATGAGCTACAAGTCTGCTCCATACCTTTAAGGCATTGAACCAAAAGGGGTAAGGGGCTTTATTTGGTTTTGCAGATGGGCTTAAATCAAGCATCAAGTCTTAATCGATAAGACCTGTAAAAAACGAGGCAGAGCCGCCATCTTAAATCCAGTGAAGCAAACACTTATCAAAGCCTTGCGTCTGAAATCCAGAACTGCCCTTAAAACCGGTAGAGTGAAAAGAGATTGGAGACAACTTATAATCAGCACTCTCTAATCAAGAAATGAACTCATACCAGGCATTGGGATTTCATCACATCGATCTTTTACAAGTATCTTAAAACCTGGAAAGGAACGTTGCGTTCTCCTGCAATTTAAAGGTTTATCCATAAACAGGATGCTAAATCTAAAACTTTTCCTAAAAGAAGAAACCTGGCTTAAAACTGCTCGGTGATAAAAAGTTTTTTAGTCTAAAATCTTCTTTGTCACTTCTCTGAGTCGTTTCGCTTCTTATCATTTTGCCTATTTCGACAAGCGAAATAGTGAGCCGTTTTTAGGTTCGATATCTTCCTTTATACATAAATAATACCCTGAAAATGCCATTTAGCGCAAGCTTAACTCCTTCAAAAAGGGGGCTAACTCTCTTCAGGCTCATCAGGTAATTTAAATGCTTGAGAGCCAGTGCGCGGATTTTCTTCATTAAAATGATTCAACATGTCGAATACCTTCGACTTAATCGGCGCCATATTGAGGCTTTTAATCGAAACTTTATTACTCTTTGGCTGAAATAAAACGGTTTTTCCTTCGCTGTGCCCGTCATGGTAAATTTCTTCCGGTTCATTCGCAGCATCAGCACTCGCATTTCCAGCGCTGGATGGCTGAAGCTGCTTTTGCACAGATGATAAAAAGAACGGTGTAATGAAAGACATTTAAACGCTGCTCTCTCTTTAAAAATAAAAGAAAAGGATGAGATTGGGGAAACGAGGGATATCATGTATATAAAAACAGTCAATTCTTTAAAATTGCCTTATTTCTACTAAGCGAGGGAGACCATGAGTAAGTTCAGGCTTCAAGAGTCTTTAACGGCAAAGTATCAAAAAGAGCCAGGAAGGGCCTTTAAAAAAACGCCGGACTTAGATGATATTTTCATCCTGTGACCGCCATCCCCTTCACCCATAAACTCTGGATTAGCAACCAAGCAGACTGGTTGTATATGAAAATGTCAAGAAGTCAGCCGTTCTTTTTAATGACCCTTCCTGGCTTCTACTTAACTCTAACTGTGCTAGTGGCTTCCGAGGACTACGAAACCCAACCTATTCCATGTTCTCCTGGGAATTCTGATTCTATTAGGTTAAAGGGTGGGTACTTAGTAGGCTTATTCGTTGCCTGGCTACTTGTCACGAGCCCTTGAAGATGGCTTAATAAGGGGTAATTCAGTATTAAGCTAGGGCTCACTGACTTTAGCAGTAACGATGTAGATGCAAATGCTCAGTAGTCCATAGAGAGAGGAATTTGAGAATGCCAACCAGCTCAGAAACCAAAACGATTTATAAATTCGGAACCTCCGGTTACCGCAACGATAAAGACGATCAGTTCAACGACGCGGTTATTCGTCAGATTACACAGGCAATTAGCGATTACCTGGTAACGCAAATCGAAGAAAAAGGCGAATTATTACCCATCTTAATTGGTGGTGACACCCGCGAAAAAAGCATTCGCTACATCCCTTTTATCGCTAACATGTTAAAGGAAAACGGTCTGGAAGTATTTCAGGTTGAATCGGACGTTGCCACACCGGTTTTAGCCTATGTTGCAAAAGAATTCAAACAGCTTGCAGACGCTCAAGGCTTTAAAGAAACATTGGGTGCCGTGTTATTGACTGCTAGCCATAACCCCTGGCCCTACGGTGGCTATAACTTCTTAACACCCGATGGCGCGGTTATGCCGACCCCTGTTTCCAAGCAGTTTGAAAAATACCAGGCGGAACCTGCTAACAAAAAGTTAAACCGCGAAGCCTTAGGTATTAAAACAGCGGCTGCTATCCATCTTTTTAATCCCTATGATGCTTACAAAAAGCACCTTAAAGAGGAAATCGGGATTGATTATGCTGCCATTAAAGCCAGCGGCGTGAAAATCTTCTACGATCCGCTCTATGCAACCGGTCGTCGTTACATTCCTCAGCTCTTAAAAGACGAAGGCATCGAGATTACCACCATCCACGATAGTGAAACCCGTCCTGAGGGTTATACCGGAATGCCTGAACCGACCGGAGACAACCTGCCTGAGCTGAAAGCACTGCTGGAAGATGATAAACATCCTTTGAAAGTGGGCATTGCTACCGATGGTGACTCGGATCGTTTTGGTGTCTTTGATGAAAAAGGTAATTTCCTCAATGCGAATGAAGTTTTGGCCTTAATCTTGCACCTCTTACTCAAACACCGCGGTAAACACGGCGTTATCGTTCGCAGCCAAGCCACAACTCACTTGCTGGATGCTTTAGCCAAATCGTTCGGTTTGAAAGTGAAACAAACGCCGGTAGGTTATAAGTACATTGCCGAAGAATTTATCGAACATGAAGAAAAAGGTGGCGAGTTGGTTCTCATGGGCGGAGAAAGCTCTGGTGGTGTCAGCGTTATCGGTCACGTTCCGGAAAAAGACGGTATTCTAGCGAATTTACTGATTATTGAGCTCATTGGTAAAGAAAAACGCCCTCTGAGTGAAATTCTGGAACAAATCCGTGACAGCGTTCCACAAAAGTACGTATTCCGCGAGTTAGGTGTTCATACCGAGCGGAAAGATGACGTTTTAGCCTTCTTCCGTAAGCTTCAATCCGAAGGGGGAACGCTGGGTGCACCCGAAGCGAAGATTGAGATTGATGCCAAGCCTTCGAGCGCGATTTCTGATGCTTTGGAAAAAGACTATGGTACCCGCGATGGTGTAAAACTGATGCTTAAAAATTGTGATGAAAGCTGGTTGTTAATTCGTACCAGCGGAACAGAGCCGATTGCACGGGTTTATGCGGAAGGTGTTGCAAGTACGATGCAGGCGGCTCAAGACCGTAGCCAGGTGCTTTTAGATACCGTCACAAAAATCCTGACTGAACAATTTGACGTTCCTGCGAAAGATATTAAAGAACGCAAATAAGTTCACTTCATTAATATCCATCAAAGAGGTCTTCTGATACAGTGAATCAGAAGACCTCTTTGTAGCTTAAGTTTGCTTATTATGCTTACCAAAACCTGAGCAATAAAGTTTTTGTAATGTTTTTTAGCGAATATCATCTATCTCGGGATTGATAAAAATGCGATTGCCTGTTCTTTTCTCTTCATTTGCCTCTCCTGCTACCCCTCCTTCTTTGGAGGGTAAATATTCAAATGATCAGAATCCTCGATTTGAGAGCAGCAAAGACGAAATCCATTTTGGCAGAAGAAGCAATGCTGTAAAGCAGCAGCTTAAAGCATTAAAGACAGTTACAGAAAAACTGGAAACTGCTGGGGAACGACAAAAAGCGGCTGAAAAACTTTCAGATCAAGCACAACAAGAATTATTATTTCGTGAAACCCGACAACGCGGCGGTGTTATTAAGGCCAAATGGGATCCTACAGTAAACGAAAAAAAGACTGATGATGAGATTAGGAAATTACTTGGAGATATTGAGACTGTAGCAACAAGGTATAAGGCTAGGATTGAAAGATATAAAAAGAGACTTAAAACAAGTTCCTATAAGCTAGCGCATAGAATCCACAGTTTAGAGAAGAGAGAAGAAGCGCTTCGTAAATCTGGAAAACCCGAACAGATTGAAGATTTGCAGAATAAGCGTCTCCGAGTCCAAACCCAATTACACGCTCACCTTGCTGTAAGAAGCATTATCAAAACCGGTGACTTGACGCATAAAAGGCGACAGGCTTTAGGTTCACAAATCACGCTCGGAGCGAGCCCCTATATTCGTCTCAAGGATGCTTCATTCATTGGAGAACATGCAATTTCTGAGGCCATCCGTCGAAATAATATTGCCGATTTGAAAACCGTGATTGAAGCAACAGGACGACCAAAAAATTCAGCAGTCGTAAATTCAAATAAAGAAAAGTTTTTTAGAACAGGTCTAAACTACGCTATAGCATTTAATAAACCTAAATCCATTCAAGCTCTACTAAAAGCCCCTGAGTTTGAGAGTGTGCAAGTGCCAGAGTTCACAAAACTTAACTTTCTATGTTCAACCGTTAGATCCGAACAACCCAATGCTTTTGCAACTTTAATTTCAGATTCAAGATTTAAGCTTGAAAACAGTGCTTATCAAACAAGTCTTTTAGGGCAAATATCTAATCAAGGCCGTCCAGAACATTTAAGAGTGTATGTAAAATCTCCAAGCTTTACGTTTTCAAAAGATGACTTAAAGTTTGAAAAAGGGATGACAAAGGATCCTGAGACTCAAAAAGTGTACGGTGAAATACTGGATAAGATGCAGCGTTCAGAACAAGACTAAATACTAGAAGCAACATTAGCGCTAAGGAAATTAAACATGATAGGTAACGACGATTGAAAATAAAATCTGTCTCTTTCACCCATTTTAGGTTCATTGCTTGGCTATTATTGGCTCTTCTCCTGTTCTTATGTCACCCGCACTCCAAAATAATTAGGTAATCGACTATGAGTAAAATTTCTAAGGCATTGCCTGCTCTTATCAAGCAAGAATTACCGGAGCCTTTTTTAGCGCCCAAGACAAAGATACTTCAATACTCATTGCCGAGCGCTGATAATTTTCAACGCGTAAACGTAAGATCAAAGCCTGCTGTACTTTCTCATCCTATTTTCCATGATCCCTTTAAATGGGCCGAGCATATTGCCTCTATAATGCCTAACGGTAAGCAGTTGAAAGCCTCTATTCTCGACGTGCTCAAAACTGAGCATGAAACCGAACTCACGATTGACGCTAAAAATCAAAAATTCAGTGACGATTTAAAAAAGAAATATGGCATGGATCTCCCGGAGTTCAATCTGCACATGGCAGAACAGACTCAAAAAAGGATGGCTGCTACCCAAGCCAGGTTTGCTGCTCGCGATTCTGGAAAAAAGACAAGCGCAGCCGATGATAAGGCTTATGAAGCCTTGTTCAAGCCTTCAGACAAAGAAATCTCTATGATGCAAGACTTGCATACCTATTCTGAAGAGTGCGCCGAGCTGAATGCAAAAGCGGCTCAAAAACGCTTTGATTTTGAAAAAACGCTTTCTCCTGAAAGTCTCAAAACTTGGAAAGAGGCTTATTATTATTCAGGTCCCGCTTCTCCACCCAATGTGAGAGAATCCGCGGGCTACTTAGTGAATACTTTGATGAAACGGGACGGGCTTAGTAAAAAAGAACGAAATGCGTTTCCCGTTCCTGATAAAGAGATACTCTTACAGAATACGGAACAGTACCTGGCCCTTCGGCGAGATATTGGAAACCAGTTTAGCAATTCTCTGGATCCGATGAGCCAACGAAATTTTGCGACATTACTTATGGGTGTTCAACACGGACCTAATACCTTGGATGATCAGGTTAAATTTATCCAACGACGCATACCGTCTCAGGGCAGTCCGCTGAAAGAGGCGGCATTAACCGAGCATATCCGCACGAGCTTGAAATCGATGCGAGAAACCAGCGGCCAAGTGGCAACCCACTTTTTAAAAGGTCTGGTATCAAAACTCTCGAAGACGAAAGAAAAAAACGCTGAACCGGACTTCTCTATGGAAATAATGGCGTCTTTACCTGAGAAAATACGCAAACTACAAGAAAGTCATCACTATGTTGCCTCTTTAGAGCCCAATACCCGCATCGCTTTGGGGAAATCTTTCGCGAGCCTAAATATTCCTATCATGATGAAGCCGATGTCATTACTGACCCGAATTGCAGAAGCAATTGAGTAGAAAATCTCTAAAAAACCTTTATTTTTAAAAATACCAGGCTCAACAATGAGCCTGGTATTTTAGTAATGAAGGAATTTTTGATTTACCGTAAATTCAATTTGCCGAGCAGTGGCTTTAAAATTCCGCTTCCAAAAACGCCTGCCAATATACCAAAAACTGTAATGGTAGAAATCGCGATGGGGAGGCCTAGCGTGTGGCTTAACGAACCGATTAAAGGCGGTCCTGCTAAGTAACCTAAAAAGCCAATGGTCGCGATGGTGGCGATCCCTGGACCGGCACCTTCTTCTGTACGGCCTGCAGCCCCTAATAAAATAGGGTACAGATTGGACAGTCCCAATCCGGCTAAGCCAAAGCCTAAAAATGTTGCGGGCCATACAGGAACAGTGCTGACTAAAAGGATACCGAGAGCAATTAAGGAAGCCCCCATTTTAAAAACTGTAAGCCGTCCGTATTTAGCAATGACGGCATCACCCGTGAAACGCCCGATGGCCATCATAAAAGAAAACGCTGCAAAGGCTCCCGGTGCCAGATCGGCAGAGGCTTGGGCAACACTGCGTGCGTACACGGCACTCCAGTTCATAATCGCACCTTCCGTATAAAGAACGAGGAAGGTAACGAAACCGATTTTCAAAAGTATAGGGCTTGGCCATTGAAAGCCGGAGCTTTGTTGCTTTTTTTCCTGAGCCGGATCAGCCAACAAATAGCGATAGCTGATAATCGCTAAACCTAGGAGTATAACGGAGACAATAGAAGTGATTACGTTAAAAGAAAGATGCATGTGCAGCGCTGAACTGATAAAGAGAGCGGCCAACAAGCCACCCACACTCCATGTGGCCTGAAACATCGACATAATGGGTTTGTCGTATTGATTTTCAATGGGTATGGCTTGCGCATTCACTGAGACATCCATACACCCTTTAAAAATTCCAAAGGCAAACGATGCGGCAATCAGGAGCTCAAAACTTGGGGTAAAAGCTACGGCGAACAAGGAAAGACTGTAGAGGATGGAACCCCATAATAAGACTTTAGGACTTCCCCATTTTGCCAATGCCCGACCTGTTAATGGCATACCGATTAAAGAGGCAATAATCATACTGAGCATCGCCCAGCCTAACTTTTCATCACTTAAAGCAAATGTTGCTTTAAACGTAGGCAACAAGGCTGCCCAGGTTCCGACGCCTGCTCCGTGTAAAAGAAACATAGCGGAACCGGCAAGCCGAGCTTTTCGAATGACTTGAGGAGGGCGGCCTGGCGGCTTTTGCCATGAGCTCTCTTCAAGCGAATTAACAACTGTTTTTTCTTGCGTGGATAGCATACTGTCTCCCCCTTCGAGAGTGAATGGCAGTAAATGTAAAGATAAGCTGAAGGATTAGGCTATTTTATAAGGCTTTTTTTAGAAACACTGATAAGCACTACTAAAGACTATTAAAAATGGTGGGCCCAGCAGGACTCGAACCTGCAACCGACGAATTATGAGTTCGCAGCTCTAACCATTGAGCTATAGGCCCATTCAATCAAACAGAGATTCTACCACTCTCACTAGCAGAACAATACTCTTAAATTATTGTAACCCAGACATTGTGAGCTGAAAACAGGTATTCTTACAAAAGTAAAAGTTCTATTGCCGATGGCGCTACAATAACAGGCTATTTCGTGTACAAATTTTCATTTCTTTTGAAGATCAGGCAAATCCTAAAACCTTTTTTACTTATACAAAACATACCAATTTAACGCTGGAATTGACAACCGCAATGGAAAAATTCCTTCTTTTATTTAATACCAGCGACTTAGTACGCTCCTGAATTTACTTAGTATCCCACTCTCGTACTTCATTTTTTTGCCTTCTTTCCTTAAGTGTATACGGTTCATACAATCAATAAGAGAATCACATATGATTTCTTCTGCTCATTCGCCTGCTCAAGCAAGCCATACTCCTTTGTTTGGAAGAGCTACCACGGGTCCTCAGTATTTTGAGCCTCAATCGGCCGCAAACGCTGATTATTATCAACCCAACAAAACAGAGTATTCAAATGCAGCTCCCCTTTCTCAGCAGGGGGGGCTCTATTCAAACCCACAGGTCGTTTCTCAACAACCTGTTAAAAGTGAAACGCCAGTTAAAAAGTCCAAAAGAAGATTTTATCAACGACCTGCTGGTCTGGTTAGTCGGAAACTGGAGGCCGGAGTAATTGCCATTAATGCTGCAGGTATTATCGTCGCAAGCACCCTTAGTGGCGTATCTTTGGGCATATTAGCCCCATTTCTCATGCCTTTGACAGTTCCCAGTTTTCTGGCTATTGCTAACAGTGGAAGAAATATTTCCCGTAAAAACGCGTATAAAAATGCGATGAAGTATAGCTAGTTGTTTATAGTTTTGATCTCGCATTCTTCAGTAGCGTGCGGATTTCCGCATCCGAGAGAGACGATGGGAAACCGATGATCTGACCTGGAATTAAACGCGTCCGTATTGGCTGCCCGGCAGAATCGCGATCGTAGTATTTAAAGACTGCTTGGGGTTTCCCGTTGGCATAAATCATGATGCTGGGGAAAGTGACGCCCCCCGCTTCTTTAAAATGCTGGGTATGAACAGGAAAAACGCCGCCGTACCACTTCTGATCGCTCACCAATATCCGAGTGAATTGAGCTTGTCCCTGAAGGTCTTCGGCTAGGTGCTCGGCTCGTCCCATAAAGGCTTTGCATGGTGGGCACCAAGAGGCATAAAAGAAGGCAAGAACGGGTGATTTTTTCGATGCTTCGATCACATCTCGTGTAAAGGATGCATCAGTGGCATCTTTAATGGGCGTGATAGAACTTTGTGCAAAGAGCGGTACCTTGCTTGTGCGTTGTTGATTTTGTAAGGCAGGCGGGCGATAGAAGGACTGAATTTGCACGTGTAGATTCCTTTAAAAGAAATTAGATTATCCTACATCAACGCACCGCTTGCGAGAGAAGTTCTAAATTAAACAAAAAAAAATCTCTTGCGGGGAAAAACGTGCAAGAGATTTGAATAGAGAGAGGCAGTATTTAGTTGAGAGAGAGTGTGTGTGTGTTTGTTTGCAATTACATAAATCACTCTCAAGAAATAAGATTGCGGAATTGTTGCTGCTTCTTTAGCTTTACTTAAGCAAAAAAAAATCTCTTGCGGGGAAAACGTGCAAGAGATTTGAATAGAGAGAGGCAGTATTTAGTTGAGAGAGAGTGTGTGTGTTTGTTTGCAATTACATAAATCCCTCTCAAGAAATAAGATTGCGGAATTGCCTAATTCTTTTACAAAACTTTAAATTTGAATCAACATTTGATCCCAAATTAAACTCCTAAAACAGCTAAAAACCCTCTTAGCAAGAGGGTTTTTAGCTGTTTTAAATTCAACTGTTTTTTATTACCAACCGGTGCCGAGAACTCGGTTAACTTCTTCAATTGTTGTCATGCCCGCCAGTATTTTATGTTCCCCATCCATACTGAGCGTAATCATACCTTCTTTAATCGCCTGATCTTCAATGGTTACGCTGGAAGCATTATTATCAATCAATTCCTGAATCGTCCGGGAGAGGCTCATGATCTCATAAATTCCGACTCGTCCCAAATAGCCTGTATAATCACACGCAAGACAGCCAGTTCCCTTGTGGAGAGTAATTGAATTAGTACTGGTGTTATTAAAACCTAACGCTTGAAACTCTTCTGGGGATGCTTCATAGCTAACTTTGCAATGGTCGCATATTTTACGGACCAAGCGTTGGGCAACGATTCCGCAGACCGTAGAACTAATTAAGTAATTGGGTGCGCCCATCTCCTTTAAACGGGTAATCGTTTTAGCCGTACTGTTGGTGTGAATGGTACTGAAAACCAAGTGACCTGTTAAAGCAGCATGCATAGCCGATTCCAAGGTTTCATGGTCTCGAATTTCGCCCAGTAAAATAACATCGGGGTCTTGGCGCATCATTGCTCTCAGTGCGACAGCAAAACTTAAACCGGCTTTGTGCGAAACCTGAGTCTGGTTAATTCCCGGAATCGGATACTCAATGGGATCCTCGATGGTGAGAATTTTCTTTTCTCTGGAGTTAATTTCCCGCAAGCAGGAATAAAGCGTCGTTGTTTTACCGGATCCAGTCGGCCCGGTGACCAAAATGATGCCGTTGGGGGCGTGTGTCATCCGCATCAGCTGGCGGATACTTTCCTCGTGGAGACCCAGTTGCTCTAAGCCAACTGCGGTTGTTCCTGAGCGAAGCAAACGAATAACGCAGGATTCGCCGTTCTGGACAGCCAGTGTGTTAACCCGCATATCCACTTCCATATCGCCTAATGTAAAGCGAATACGGCCATCTTGAGGGCGACGGTGCTCAGCAATATCCATCCCGCCACAGATTTTAATCCGTGACACCACGGCGGCGGCTAAATCCTTGGGAATCGTTTTAATATCCCGAAGCAGGCCATCAATCCTAAAACGAACCACCATGGCTTCCCGATGAGATTCCAAGTGGACGTCTGAGGCGTTTTTAATAATAGACTCTGCCAGTAAAGCATTCACCAGCTGAACGACAGGCGCATCGTCCGCTGCCATTTCCTGTTGTAAGCCCGTATTGCTTTTCCGAAAATTGGAATTGGGGTCACGTCCTGCTTCTTCAGCCAAAGCCAGAGCGGTATCCGCAGAAACTTTATAATGTCTGAAATCTTTAAGTAGATTCAATAAGTGGCGAGGCGTTGTGATTTTAGGAACAGGCCTTGCACCGGTCATAATGGCAATTTCATCAATCAGATGGTAGCGATCGGGCTCCATCATCAGAACTTCTAAGCGTTTACCGGCACTGCCTAGCAAGAGCGGATAAATATGGTTTTTAGCCATAAAATCTTCAGGAAGAAGGTTAAGAAGCTCTTCATTAGGAACTTCGACTTCCTCAGGTGGCACGAAACGGACATGGTAGTATTCCGCTAAAAGCTGACCTAATGACGTTTCATCAATGCTTTTTTGACGCGCCAGGAACTCAAACAGCGCATAGCGATTGGTATGGCATTGAATCGCCAGACGATTGACTTGGTCCTGGTTTAAAAATCCCGCCTGAAGCAAGGTGGCTTCCAAGCTGATTGCCGGAGGAGGAGATGCTGTACTTTGACTCATTGGATTCGGCTGCACATTTGAAGTCATAAGAAACCACCCAAAAGCGCTTGTTGCCTACACATAGAAACCACTTGAAACAATCCACTCATATTATTCATACTACGAGATTTCATGAATTTCTTGATCGTTCGGATGAAGGGGATATATCGCTGAGCTTTTAAAATTCATGTTTTTTAGATTTTTTGACTTGTTTTACTGAATTTTGGGCTTTTGTTCTCCGTATCTTCTTGTCATAATGACCCCTACTAAGGTATCGCATCCCTTTTCAGACCCTGAAGTACTAATAGCGGGGAGCTTATCCATCATGACGCCACAGTTTGAAACTTCTTTTTTAAATCGGAAACCTGCTCGATTAGCCTTGTCAGATGGCACTATTTACCATGGCTATGCTATTGGCAGTGAGGGTACCTGTTTCGGTGAGCTGGTATTCAATACCAGTGCGACCGGATATCAGGAAATCCTGACCGATCCCAGCTACAGAGGACAAATGGTCCTGATGACACACCCTGAGATTGGCAACTATGGCGTAAATCACGAAGATTACGAATCTGCTAAAATCCATGCCGTGGGTTTTGTTGTCAGTCGTTTAAGCCCATTCTGTAGTTCCTGGCGTGCAGAGCAGCCCCTGCAAGCCTTTCTCGAACGCAATGCTGTCGTTGGTATCGAAGGAGTTGATACGCGTGCCATCACGCTTCGCGTAAGAGAGCATGGGGTTATGAAGTCGGGGATTACAACTGACGAATCCCTATCGGATGAAGCCTTGCTTGAGCAAGTTCGTGCTCAGCCAAACTTTGAAGACTGCGACTTTATTGGACAAGTGACGCGTAAGTCCGCCGAAGTCATTAAACATGAAATTTCAGCCGATGCCAAACGTCTGGACCGTATGGTTGTCGTTGATTTCGGAATCAAAGGCAGCATTCTCCACTATTTGGGGCAATCGGTTTCAGAAATCACTGTTCTTCCGGCCAGCAGTAATTTTGAAGATATTAAACGCTGTAATCCACAAGCGGTTCTTCTCTCTAATGGCCCCGGGGATCCGGCCGTATTAACGGACGCTGTGGCAACCGCCAAGCAACTTACTGAAAGTGGTATTCCAACTTTTGGAATTTGCTTAGGCCACCAAATTTTAGGCTTGGCCTGTGGTGCGAAGGTTTCTAAAATGCCATTTGGTCACCATGGTGGAAATCACCCTGTTAAAGATATGGAGCTGGATAAAATCTTTATTACCAGCCAAAATCATAGCTATTGCGTGGAATTCGATGAATTCCCTGTCGATGACTTAGCGGTGACGCACGTCAACTTGAACGATAAAACCATCGAAGGGTTCCGCCATCGGCATGTACCGGTTATGAGCGTTCAGTTTCACCCTGAAGCAGCGCCTGGACCACAAGAAGCAAACTACATTTTTGAAAGCTTCATGCAAACCGCTGTTTCAGCCTCCTTATCAGCAAAGGTTTAAAATATTTCTATTATAAAAAGAGCCTCAATGATGATCATTGAGGCTCTTTTCGTTAATTTATTTTTTATGCGGTGATGTTTACGGGAGCCCATTGCGAGAAGGGACTTGTTGATTTGGTCCAGACAGCTACTTTTTGAGTGTTAGGATCCCGGTGTGCCAGGATATCAATCGACTGCTGAGCATTAAGAGGGATTCCTGTCATTTGGAATCCGTTGATCCCCGTGGGCAAAGAGGGCTTTTTGAATTGCACTTGTGCCTGTCCATTTTTCTGGCGAATATCCAGCCCTAAAAGCGTACTCATAAGCGAAAAGGGTGTCGCAGACGCCCAAGCCTGGACTGTGCAGGTTTCGGGATATTCCAGAATATTGGTATCCTTGGTTCCCTTTCTATCTTGACGTTCCAGACCTGAGTAAAGCTCGGGTAAACGATTTTGCGGGAAAAGACGTGCGGCTTGTAATACTTCATCCGCAATATTCTGGCTTAAGGCATCACAGCCATTGCGCTTGGCACCCATCGCGATCAAAGCGTTATCGTGCGGCCAAATGGTGCCATTGTGATAAGAGATTGGATTAAAAGCGGGTTCATGACTCGATAAAGTTCTGATCCCCCAACCGGAAAGCAGATCCGGCTGTAAGGCTCGGCGCTGAATTTTTTGCGCTTGATCCGGTGTCAGCAAATCACCCCAAAGTGCCTGTGCACCATTAGAAGCGATGCTCGCTACAGGTTTCCCATGGGCATCCAGTGCGGAAGCGTTCCATTCTTGGTTGGGTAACCAAAAGGCCATTCTGAAAGATTGCTTGAGTTTATCGGCCTCAGCATTATAATGAACTGCTTTTTCAGGGAAAATCCGTGCTGCGGCTTCCCATGCCTGATGAACCTGTGATTGAACTTCAGCTGGAGCCACTGGATAAACAGGATCAGTCAGTTTTCCATTTTGAAGGGTGTGACGCAATGCGTACTGGGAATCCTTCCAGCCGATGTTTTTCAAACCCACTTTGGAATCTCGCTGGGTCAAAAATCCACCGGGATGTCCCTGCGTATTTTTCTCCATCCAGCCCAAAGCCGCTTGAACATTGGGTTTTAAAGCCTGACCCAAAGCAACGTCTCCAGTGCGCTGCAAATAAGCATCGTATAAAATCACAAAGAGAGGAGTGGCGTCTAAGGTAGTATAGCTGGGTTTTTCGGGGCGATAGCCTAAACGGGTCAGCTCACCTTGCCGGAGTTCGTGGAGAATTTTACCGGGTTCTTCCTGGGTGAAGCTGTCGTGTTTCTTCCCTTGATAAGCTGCCAGGGCAAGGAGTGTCTGCCTTGCAATTTCAGGCTGGAATTGCAGAGTAAACAGCGAAGTGATTAAAGTATCCCGACCAAATAACGCGACAAAATTAGGAATACCCGCTGCTGGTGGGTAAAAAGTCGTGCCCAGTCCATTTTTAGGATTCGGATTGCTGATGGGAATGCTCAGCATTTGAAGATCCTGAGAACCAACCTTCAAGGTATTGGGTAGATGCTCAATGGCTTTCCCAGAAATATCCGGAGCAATTTCCAGACTGGTACTCGGTAAAGCCAAACTAGGTGCAGGCACAGGATTATCGGATGTGCGATTCAGTTGTGCGAGCTGGGCGTTGCGTCCAGAAATATTCAGATTGAAAATAGCGTTTTTGCTATTGGCTGGAATATCCAATAGCCACTGCATTTCAGCTTTATCTTGGTGAGTATTGAGTTGAGCTCTTTGTTGAACGGGAATATTTTCCTGGTGCATGGTGATTAACGAGAACTCGTTTGGCGTTTGATTGAAACGCATAAACGGTGCACTGGTTGCATCAACCTCTAACATATTGGGAGCCAGTTCTTCTTTTCTTAAGAGCGGATCCATTGCTGTTAGACGTGTATCTGCACCTGCCCGAATTTGAAAGAAGTCTCTAAAGCCAGTTCCTAAATTCACTCGTAAATAATGATCCCATGGATCTTGGTTTTGAATTTTAAACGTTTCACTCACACCATTCGGTGTTAAAGCTTCCTCACGGTGCACCTGAAGATTAGGCTTATCCAAATAGCGATAGTCGTAATTGGCGGACTGTCGGTTAGGGGCTACTTGCGATTGAAGTTTCTGAGGAAGTCGACCTTCTTCATCGGCTAAAGTAAAAGTTTGAATGTATTGTGTATCGCGGGCAATGCATCCTTTTGCCGTATCAGGATCGCTGGCCCGTGCAAATCCATCCTGATCCCAACGAATAAAAGCGGGTTTAGAGGGTGTTTTGAGGATGATGTCTTTCTGAGGGCCTTCTTCAGCAATGAGCTTGTCGAAATTCCGTCGATGTTCATCGCGCTCAGTTGGATCAACGACTTCCGAGTTGTAAACGCCTGTCAAGGCGTTACGAACGGCCTCGATTTTTGCTTGGCGATTAAAAACGACTTGAGTGGCTGCAAGGCTTGCGAAAGTAAGGGTAGGCATAGTGTAGAGTATACCCGAACCATGTTAAAGATCCCAGCCATTAGAATCAAAATGTCAAAGCCTAGTCTAAGGGTGGTTTCTTGGCCCCTTTAATGAACCTCATGGGCTCAATCTGAAGATCGGGTTGGGCACCGGGATAGCGCTCTCCACCCACATCGTTACTGGGTGAGAATTGAACGCGGGCGCCTCCGATACGTTGTGCCTGAAGCTGATATTTGACGTATGAAATGGGAATGAGCGTACCATTTTTAAACTTAGAAACCCGGTTGAGCATAATGCCAGTCATGGTATCGCCATGGACGGTAATGGTCGGGATTTCTTCTAGAACTTGAGTACGGCTTTCCCGATTCATTCGGTGAAATGTCGCGGTTTCCCCTTCAACCCTATCAACGCTGATATTAGCGCTTGCCCCGGTTGCAGGATTAGAGACAATCACTTGATCGCCTTCCCGCTCCAGGATCCAAATATCACTAAGTTTATGGCTAAACTGTTCCGGAGCATTGCTTTCGAGCATGTCACCCGTAACACTCCATTGCCCATACATATCAGGAGGCAAGTAAAGGGTTTTGGAAACAGTAACCGTAATCGGCTTTTGCTCGTAATGCTCATCTAAAGCGGGAACCGATGTCTTAGCCTCTTCTGCATGGCCGGATTCAGAAAACAAAATCCATCCAAGTCCGAATGCAGTCAAGCTAAAAAACAGACAAAGAGCGAACCGCAATTTGCCTTGCTTTCGTAAATAGCGATTGCCTTGGATCATAGAACCTTATTCGACCTCTTTTTCAACCGTGCTGAAGTCCAGAACTATCATTGTATCGTTTTGGACAAAGCAGGGTGTGAAAGAGCTCTATTTTCTAATCTCGAATAACTCTACAGATTCGCCCAACATAGGTTCCAAGATGGCTTGAGATTCAACATCGACTTGAGACACCTGTGCACTAGAAGGACCCTGCTGCATCCAGTTTAAAAGATTATCCACCATATCGACAGGACCTTGCAACCATGCCTCAACACGTCCATCAGTGGTATTGCGACACCAACCTTCCACATGTAACTCTCGAGCCTGTTCACAGAGAGCAGCGCGATAACCGACACCCTGAACGCTTCCTGAAACGAGTACGCGACGTGCAATCATTTGAACACGAGTTTTAGGAGTAGACATAAACAATACCTGCATCACTTTAACGGAATTGAAAACCAGATAGAAATCTGATTAAACGGTGTTGAAAATCTTTCCAAGCAATCAAATGCGTAGCTTCTTGTAGTCGACACGCAATGAAGCTTTCATTCTAGAAAGTTTTGCTCAAAAAAGGTACCTCTTTTCTCACAAATCCTTAGTTTGGATGAGGTCTTAAAAGAGTAGCTCAGCCTTTATATACAAGGCTCTACAAACAGTATTCTATGAACATGGGCTTTTTTCAGTATTCTTTAGGTAAGAACTCGTATTCATTATTTATTGGGTATCAGAACAGAGCTGTTTCTAAGAAAATAGAGAAGCGGCGTCAAAAGTTTAGTAGGTATTAAATGCTGCGACGTTTAAGGGTTATACCCAGCAAGCCAATCAAAGCCAAACCCGCAAAAACAAAGCTTAATTCAAGATCCATGTTCTCTGTATGCACAGTGTGGGCTTGAATTTGAGAATAAGCCTCCTGGAAATCACTGGCTTGATAAGCTCGGAAATATTGTCCGTGAGCGATTTGAGCAATTTGTCGCAAGGTTCTTTCATCAAAAGAAACGGGTAACTCCATTCCCTGGTAATGAATAAGACCGCCTTGAGCACTTCCAATACCAATAGCGTCAATACGCACGTGGGCCTTTTCGGCATCCATCGCGGCTCTATCCCATGGGTAGCCTTCGTGGCTATCACCGTCACTTAATAAAACAATCGCCTGATCCCGTTGTGCGCTTTCCGTGGGGTTGGGAGTTAAGGATTCTTCTTTCTGTAATTTTGAATGCGATGATTTTGACTGTACAGCGGGACGTTGAGCCTTACTTTTTTCTTTGGCTAAAATCTGTAGCGCGGCATGAAGAGCGCTTCCGATCTCCGTTCTGGGCTTCAGGTCGTCTTGGCGTAAAGCATCTAAATCTGCAATCAGTTCGGTATGCTTACGCGTGGGTGGAGACAGCACGTAGATATCTCCTGCAAAAACGGTGAGTCCGACTCGGATATTTTCGGGTAAGTCACGTATAAAGTGAGCTGCAGCACGTTTGGCGGCTTCCAAGCGTGTGGGCTTTATATCGTCCGCCATCATACTGAGCGAAATATCGAGAACTAAAATGACATCCGCCGACTGTACTGAAATCGGAATGTTTACCATCGGCCGAGCCAAAGCGACAATGAGGGACAGAAAAATAATGCAAAGAGTGCAGGGATACAAAAGCCGTTTCCAGGCTTTCCCTTGCTGGGTTAATTTGGTTAATTGTGCAACCAAGGCTGTATAGCTGAATACTAAAGCCTGTTGTTCAATTTGGTAGCGAATGCTTTGAGCATAGTGATACCACCAAACTGGCAAAAGCAGCATCAATAAAAGCGCTTGAGGCCATACAAAATGGAAACTTTCCAGTGTTCCAACGAAGCCATCCTTCATCAGCGAACACCCCGTTTGGTGAGTGTTTGAGGTTGAAGAAATAATCGATGAAGAATATCCAGAGCTCTCTCGGCTGTCGAACCTTCTATACATATACCCAGTCGGGAAAGAGCCTTAATAAGACGCTCGTGCATGTGTTGAACCGTTGTTTGATATTTTGCTTGAAATTCAGAATCATTTGCAGGCCAAAGGGCATAGCCCATTGTTTTAGGATCCGATAGTGAAAAGGAAGAACTGGCTTCTGCTAAACCCTCTTTTTCCAGGGGGTCAACGATAAAAAAGGATACAAATTGTGCTTTTTGAGAGAGTCTGCCCAAGCTTGCTAAAGCTCGGGATAAGCGCTCATCTATGCCAACTAAGCAATCACTGGGCTTGCTCATTGATGGTGAATCCGCATAAAAAGGCAGACTGAGAAAATCACTCATCAAGAAAACCTGTTGACCGCGATGAATGAGTTTTTCCAAGCGCGAAAACGAACTTTCAAAAGCGGGTTTGTTTTCGAATGGATCAACATCTTGTAGAGACATTGAAAGAGGCCCATTTGCATAAAGCTCAAGTTGTGTCAGCATTGCATGGAGGGACTGGGCAGTGGATTTTGGAGGGAAAACATTCAAGGAAGATTGAGGACCAAGGATGATGCCGCCCACTTTGAACTGATCTTTTAAAATAAGCAAACCCAGTAGCGCAGTCATTTCACGAACTAAACTGGCTTTGGAGCAACGATTCGCATATTGCGCCATTTGCATGCTGGCTGTCATATCAATAACAATCCAGTAAACGGCTTGTGTCTCTTCATGATATTCGCGAATGTGCGGTGTATTAGTTCGCGCAAAAACACTCCAATCCATTTTCCGTAAATCGTCCCCGGGAATATACTCCCGGAGTTCTGAAAAATCGAGGCCATCCCCTCGGTGCCAGGTTTTTCGATCTCCTGGAGAGAGTTTTTTGAGATCAAGACGAAACTGATCTTCTAAACGAGCCAGGAGTTGAGCCGAGGATTCAGTATGTTGCACCTCTGGATGACCGCAGAGGCATGCTAACGGATCCACAATGGGAGCTAGCATCTTCTCCCAAACTTTTTGAAAAACGCTGCTCATCGCCAGCATTTTTTAGCCCTCCGAAGCTGAAGAGGAAGAAGGCGCGGAGTCGGGAGAAGGATTTCCAAATACCGGAAGCGGTGTTTTCTCAAGTAGTGCTTCTAAAATAGTCTCAACGGTTTTCCCCATAGAAAGCGCTTCGTAAGAGAGTTGAATGCGATGCCTTAAACAATCAAAGAGTACCGCATGAATATCTTGAGCAATGACATAGGTTCTCCCTTTCAGAAGGGCCAATGCCCTTGAAGAAATTGCTAAAGAAAGAGAGGCTCTCGGCGAAGCCGCAAAACGCAATTCACTGGATGCCACTTGACGCGTGGATGAAACAAATTCAGCGATAAATTGAATTAAAGCCGGATCAAGGTAAACTGCTCGAACCTGCTCTTGAATGTGAATTAATGCTTCTGCATTCAAAAGCGCTTCGATTTCAGAAACGGGTTCTTCGCCAGTCATTCGGCGGATAATCGCAACTTCTTCCCAAACACTGGGATAAGGCACTAAAAGCTTGAATAAAAACCGATCGAGCTGGGCTTCCGGTAAGGGATAGGTTCCTTCTAATTCAAGCGGGTTTTGAGTGGCCATAACTAAAAAAGGATTCGGCAAGGGAAACGTATCCCGGCCGATAGTCACTTGCTTTTCCTGCATAGCTTCTAGCAAAGCACTTTGGACTTTAGCCGGGGCTCGGTTGATTTCATCCGCCAAAATAAAATTAGAAAATAAAGGCCCTTGTTCCGTTTGAAAATAGGCCTGTGCCGGATTATAAATCCGAGTACCGATTAAATCGGACGGCAAGAGATCCGGCGTGAATTGAATGCGCTGAAAATCCAAGCTTAAAACGCGGCTCAAGCAATTAAGTGTCAGCGTTTTCGCTAAGCCGGGAGCACCTTCCACCAAAACATGCCCGCCACAAATGAGTGACACCAATAGCCTTTCAAGCAAGACGTCTTGGCCGACAATGACCTTTTTCAGCTCATAAAGAACACGTTCCAAAAGGGCGTGCGTTTCGAAAGCCTGTTTTTCAGATAATCCCCGATTCATTCCCTCATTGTATCATTCAACGAGCGAGCATTACTGAGTATTTTTAACCCAAAGCCCCAGATTGCAACAGGGCTTGCAAATCGGAGTCTGACATGCCACTACTCGAATCCATAGTCGAGCCTGTCAAAGGATTGAAGAGGCCGTAATCACTTGTTGGAATCTCAGATGAGCCTGCCGAGCTACCACTACTACTACCAGTCAGCCCCATTGCCTGCATAAACTGCATCATCATCTGCATCATTGCGGATAAAGAACTCAGCATTTGATCCAGTTGAGTATTCCCTGCACTTGAACTGCTAGCACCCGTAGCACCTAACATGCTGGTCGGATCCATGTAAGAACTATTTGCTCCGGAAGCACCTAACATGCTGGTCGGATCCATGTAAGAACTATTTGCTCCGGAAGCACCTAACATGCTGGTCGGATCCATGTAAGAACTACTTGCTCCGGAAGCACCTAACATACTACTCGGATCAACGTAAGAACTATTTGCTCCGGTAGCAGCATATTGACTGCTTGGATTTGTATTTGAAGTACCTGTTCCACTGCCTGACATCATCGATTCATACTGTTGAGCAGGGACCAGGTAAAAAGGGCCTTGCGCTTGTGGCGAGCTTGATTGCTGAGAAGAATCGTCTCCCTGTTGAGACTGTGATTGGCATTGCGGCGGAGGCGGCTGGCTGTTACAGCCTTGCGATTGTCCACCACCTTGTTGCATTGGCATTAAAAGAATAGGCCCTGGCTGGCCGGATGATGGCTGATAAGGTTGAGATTGTCCACCGCCATAGTGATGGCGTTGTGGAGGTGGTGGGCCATAATCACTATAATCCCCGCCACCGCCGTAATTATAATTATTTCCACCGCCACTATTTTGACTATAGCTACCCTGTGACGAGGATGTATCAAACTGAGGGGTACTGCCAAAGCGTCGCGGTGACTGAGCCACAGGACTATAATTCATGGGCAATGATCTTGCACGATTAATCACAATTTTCTCTCCTACCAAAACTCAAAATGCCTTAATGTAGCCATTCAAAATCGCTACAATATTGATTGATCTACCTACCTCTACTACTTAAAATAAAAAAACAGAAACAAATGAAATTACCCTTGCAACACTACTGAGTCCGTTAACTGTTACAAAGTGGTATTTTTAGCTATTGGGCTGATATCAAGGCCTATCGGATTAGAAATAATAAGGATATCGACTCGTTTACAAAGCATTTACCTGAATTTCAAACTAGTTCCAGAACTACTGAATTACAAACCGGGTTAATGACGCTTTGATCTCGGAAATCAAAAACGATAATAGTGATAGTCACCTTTGAAGCGGAGAGAATGATTGTTTGAGGATTGTTCGACTCCGTTGGCAGATTTTATTCCTAGCGGATTTGAGCCGATTTTCCCGCTAAATACTGCAGCACCCTCCCCTCCGGCAACGCTGGACTCCACAGCCCCGTGCCCCCCATCTGTAGGTAACATTTCTGGAGCTGCAACCGACGGCAAAGTCTCTTCAGGATTCACCACAGGCCCATGTCCGCCTTCCAATGGAGAAAAGGGGCTGGGTTCAATAACCGGTAAGGGGGAAACAACAGAAGGCTCCGTGGTGTGCGGTTCTTCCGTAGTCGGCTTAGTGGTATGAGGCTCTTCAGTCGTCGGTTCGGTTGTATGGGGTTCTTCAGTCGTGGGCTCAGTCGTGTGAGGTTCTTCTGTTGTCGGTTCAGGCTGGTGTGGCTCCGAAGGATCGTGTGGATCTGGAGTAGGCCGGGTAGGACCCGGGAAAAAGGGATAACCAAAACCACCGTACCCACCGTAGCCATAACCATATCCTCCCCCCAGGCCATAGGGTGGAAAATAGGGTGCATAAGGTACTGCTGGAGCGGCAGGGGCAGCGGGAGCGGCTGGAGAAGAATAAGGAGCAGCACCCCGGAGGTAGCCGTAAGGAGAATTACCCGAATACCAATCACCGTTCCAATAATAATAATTGGACGGATCGTATTTTGAAGTGGATGAAGATGATGAATGGCTGCTAGTAAAGGGCCAGAAACCAAAAGTTACAGTCATTGCTTATAGTCGTAAGATTAGTACTACACAATAAATCTGGGAATTAGGTCAATAAAACCAAAACAAATTTCCACTTGCCTAACTATCTCAATGTATGAGTACACGGAATAAGTCCGTGCTGTTATCCTGTAAATCAGAATGGGGTGAGAAGGTACGAAGACTCCCGAAAAGAACGGCCTTATTCCGTGCCCAAGTATGAATTAAAAGAGCACCTGGATAAATTCCAGGTGCTCTTTTTAGAGTGTTTTGAATAATTAGTTGGCAAACTCGTAGGTGTTATCGAGATTTAGTTTTTTCTTGATCGTATTAAACTTGAGTCCCTTTGCTTTTTGGGACAGACTCACGACAGTACCTGAATATTCCACATTAAATACGGGTTTTCCTTTTGTGGTAAATGGTTTTAGAGCGCTGCATTCTCCATACTGGAAGCATTGCTCATTCACTGCAAAGTCAAAGTAATTTGAAAGAACCGAAACTTGATCCAGGTCATTTTTTAACCCGACCGTTAAACCTCGTTTATGGGCTTCATTGGCTAAAAAGATATTGTATTTGAGTTGATCGTTATTTGTTAAAGGGAATCCTGAGGCATTGCTATAACCATCAACGTTATCAAATTCAACCCCATCAAAGCCTTTAGCCTTACATTGATCTAAACGTGCCGTCATAATAGGGGCCAAGGCTGTTATATTTCGGACATCTAGCCATTTTTCACCGGCCCAACCATCCATGTTTTTACCGAGTACTGCTTTCGGGAAATTTTTAAAATCCGGACGCCAGTTTTCAGAACTGCCTGCGCTCATATAACAAACCACTTTTTTATTGTTCGCATGAGCCTTTGCCACGCTTGCAGAGGTGCTCTCAAAGAGATCAACGTCAAAAAAACTGGGCCATAACGCCAAAGTTGGGAGTCGTGCTTAAAACATAATTCCAGGGCGTACTCAGGGCAGGTTGATAACAAGTCTTGCCCTGACACGGAATACTGGCCGGTAAAGCTTCGGAAAAGCTGGGTGTAAACATCTGGAAAGCGACGATTCCAGCACCTAAAAGATGGGGCAGGTATTTTCGGAAAAGCTGCATAAAAAATCCTTATATTAATACCGTGACCCCCCTTCCCTAAGGGCATCCCAATAGAGGGCAAAAGTGAATAAGCTAAGGGTTACAAAACAGCGATATTAAGCGTTGTAATTTAAATTTGAACTAGAGGGCTTCTCCAGTTCTGCTTTGGAGTTATTAAGGTAGCTTTGTTCCAGCGCCAAATTTTGTTTATACATGTCAGTCAGTGACAGTGTTGTTGAGCTGCCATTTATTCCTACTGAACTTGAGCTTTGTACAGTATCCTTCCCAGCAGAAGCTTTTACGGCTGCATTTTCCTGCTTGGCAGCAGTGAGTTCCGCATTTACCATTTTTTGCATTCCGGCCATAGAGCTGCCCATATTGAAACTGATTCCAAACATTTTTGTCATAGCGAACCCTCGGTAGGAAGCTGGCAGTTAAAAAAAATTCAGACAAAGCCTTTTTAAAACTATTCGGCAATTTGACAAAGTCAAAGAGAGTTTATGAATGATTATTAATCTCTAAAATCCAAACCGAGAATCGACGGGAACTCGACCTATGTTTTGGATAAAATAAAGCCGTGATAACCAGTTTCCAATACAGGTTTCGAATCCACAGGAGTTCTCCACTGATGCTTGATGAGTCTAGTTCCGCCTCGAATGCACCCCGTACCTTGTACCAAAAAATATGGGATGCCCATATCGTCCATCAAGCTCCTGGATGCCCGACTCTGCTTTATATTGATCGTCACCTCATCCACGAAGTCACTTCACCACAAGCTTTTCACGGCATTAAAGAACGTGGCATCGAGTTTCGTCGACCGGATCGCACATTCGGTGTTGTCGATCACAGCATTCCAACAACAGACCGCAGCCAACCTATTGCAGATCCTCAAGCGGCAAGCCAAATCAGTACTTTTGAAGCCAACTGTAAAACCCATGGGATTACCCATTTCGGTTCGCATGACAGTGAACGTCAGGGGATTATCCACGTTGTTGCACCTGAGCAAGGCTTGACCCTGCCGGGTATGACTATTGTCTGCGGCGATAGCCATACGTCCACTCATGGAGCCTTTGGTGCCTTGGCCTTTGGGATTGGAACCAGTGAAATCGAGCAGGTTTTTGCAACTCAATGCTTGCTCCAGCAACCCTCTAAAACGTTTGAAATCCGTGTAGAAGGGAAGCTCTCTTCCTTTGCTACAGCGAAAGATATTATTCTGGCAATCATTGCAAAAATCGGTACCGGCGGTGGTACTGGCTATGTTCTTGAGTTTACCGGCGATGCAATCCGCGCACTCTCGATGGAAGCCCGAATGACACTTTGTAATATGTCCATTGAAGCAGGTGCACGTGCTGGGATGATTGCACCCGATGAAACCACTTTTGCTTACCTTAAAGACCGTAAGTACGCCCCACAAGGAACAGATTTCGACAAGGCTGTTACTAAATGGGAAAATCTTTGTACCGACTCCGGTGCTCTTTACGACGAAACCCTGGTCATGAAAGCTGAAGACATTGAACCGATGGTGACCTACGGAACCAATCCCGGTATGGCAGTCGGTATCTCCCAAAAACTCCCGACTATAGAGTCTGTTCAGGACAGCGAAGAGAAAGCCGAACTGGCGGATGCTTTGGAGTACATGGGATTACAATCCGGACAATCCATTGCTGGTACGCCCATTGATGTTGTATTCATTGGAAGTTGCACCAATTCCAGGATTGAAGACCTTCGGGAAGCTGCAAAACAAGCTAAAGGTCAGCAAGTATCCAAAAAAGTTCGTGCCTTGGTAGTTCCGGGATCTTATCCCGTTAAAAAACAAGCTGAAGCGGAAGGTCTGGATCGCATCTTTATCGACGCCGGTTTTGAATGGCGTGAACCTGGCTGCAGTATGTGCATCGCAATGAACGGAGACAAAATCGAAGCGGGGCAGAACTGTGCCAGTACCAGTAACCGCAATTTTAAAGGGCGTCAAGGCAAGGGCGGACGTACCTTCCTCGTGAGTCCCTCGATGGCGGCAGCTGCCGCGATTAAAGGCCAACTCGTCGATATCTCCAAGAATTAATTTTTCTCTGAAGAAGGAGTCTGTTTCTCAAATGAGCTTACCGAAAGTGAATACCGTTGATGGAACCTGTGTTCCTTTAAATCGCAATAACATCGATACGGATCAAATCATTCCGGCACGTTTCCTCAAAGGAACCAGCAAAGTTGGATTGGGAAAAAACCTTTTCCAGGACTGGCGTTACGATGATGATGGACAACCCATCGCCGATTTCGTTTTGAACGATGCAACCTATGGTGGTCCGATTCTCGTGGCTGCCCATAACTTTGGATGTGGTAGTTCTCGCGAACATGCACCCTGGGCATTAAAAGACTATGGTTTTAAGGCCATCATCGCGATTTCCTTCGCGGATATTTTCTGCAATAACGCGTTGAAAAACGGATTACTGACAGTGGCATTAACTGAAGAAGCCGTAATCAAGTTGTTACAGGATATCGTTCAAAATCCCGCCTTAAAAATTGCTATCAACTTGGAAAAAGAACAAGTTGAAATCCTGGGCCAGGCAGCACAATCGTTTACGATTGACCCTTATCGCAAAAAATGCTTGCTGGAAGGCCTAGATGATATCGGTTACGCTCTCAGCCATGTCGATGCGATTGCCGCTTACGAAAAAGCATCGGTGTAATATCTGAATTTATAAACTATAGAGGTCATCTAAGATATCAGGTGGCCTCTTAATCTATTGGTGTGTCAAGTATAGCTGGAATAGCAATTTTCATTGGGGCGAGAACGCGCCATTATAGTTATAAAGAAACTTATTAGCATTTGAATTCGTCCCAATGACCTTAATCACCTCCGATTTTTTAGAGGTGGGAGATAAATCCTTATATGAGCACCATGATTCCGATAACACTCGAAAAAGAGTGGCTAACGTGCTTGAATCTTTTACCTACCTTTACTCCTCTTTTAACACGTACCCTCGTTCTATCCCCTCACCCGGACGATGAAACTCTCGGAGCAGGTGGGTTAATTAATCATTTACGACGGAAAAATGTTCCGGTTGAAATTGTAGCCGTAACAAACGGTGAACGTGCCTACCCTAATTTCACGGAGCTTGGGACTTTACGTATTGAGGAACAAAACCAAGCTGCAAGCTTCCTTGGAGTGGAGGAAGCCAATATTCATCGTCTAAACTTTCCCGATAGTGATGTTGCAGAGTTTAAAAGCTCATTAGAGTACAGTCTAGAAAAATTAATTGATTCACAGACGCATGTGATTGCTCCGTGGATTGGAGATTTTCATCCCGATCATGAAATAGTCGGTCAAGTAGCTCAAGAAATTGCTTTTCGAAAAAAAGCTTCGATTTCTTTTTATTTCTTTTGGATGTGGCATCGTGGAACGCCCGATTTAATAAATTCCCTCAATTTGTATTCGTTTCCGCTTAGTCCGGAGGAAAATACGGCAAAACATCTGGCTATAGAATGTCATCAGTCACAATTAAGCCATCCGTCTCAAGAGCCCATTTTGCCTGAATACCTGCTTAGTCCGCTGTATAGGCCATTTGAGGTCTATGTTCATAATGACTAAAACAACCAGCGCGGATTTTTTTGAAGCAAAATATCAAGCAAAATCGGATCCCTGGAATTTTTCCGGTAGCGCCTATGAGCAAGAGCGTTACCAACGTATTTTGGAAATGCTTGATGACCGCATTTACCGCTATGCTTTTGAGCCCGGATGCTCTATTGGAATTCTCACTCGAGAACTCGCGGGTCGTTGTGATTTTGTTGAAGCACTCGACTTCTCCGAAACAGCGGTTCAGTTGGCGAAAACTCGCTGCCAAGATCTGAGCAATGTTACTGTCATTAAAACGTCCATTAAAAAGTATCGTCCTGCTCAACAACCGGATCTCATCATACTGAGCGAAATAGGTTACTACTTTTCATTAGCGGAGTGGAATGAAATTTTAGAAAATTTGCTTGCCAACTGCCTGTATCCGGCCACTGTCATCGCTTGTCATTGGCTCGGGCAGTCAGAGGATCACATTTTAAGTGGTGATGCTGTTCATGAATCAATCGATCAACAAAGCAATTTAAAGCTAATAACGCGCTTACGCTTCGACCATTTTCGACTCGACCGGTGGAACTTTCTAAAATGATTATCCAATCCTTACCAACCCCTTGGCATGTGATTGTTGCGATTCCAGCCCAAAATGAAGAAGCTTTAATTGCCCGCTGTCTTGAGTCAGTTATCCAGGCTTGTCAGTATTTACCTGCAAACATATCGTATGACATCATTGTTTTAGATGATGGATCAACTGATAGGACTCGTCATATTGCCGAAAGCTGCCTAAAAACTTTCGGCTCGGTTGTCAGCCTGGATATGAACAATGTTGGATTGTCCCGGAGGCTTGCTGTTGCTCATGGGCTCAAAAAGTTTTCCGGACCTTTAACACACTGTTGGATAGCCAATACGGATGCCGACAGCATTGTTCCCAAGGATTGGCTTTATCGACAACTCTGCCTGACTGAACGAAAAGTGTTAGCTATTGCCGGAATTATCGATATCGACACCTTTGAAGAACACGATGACGGTGTTCCAAAGCGCTTTCGTGAAACCTATCTGATCAATTTTGATGGGTCTCACTCTCATGTTCATGGTGCTAACCTTGGCGTTAGGGCAGATATTTATCTCACTGTCGGAGCTTGGTCTGCTTGTATCACAGCCGAAGATCATGACCTCTGGCAACGACTTCAAGATAACGGTGCTTTTACAGTTTCCTCTTCAGCGATCAAAGTCATTACAAGCGGTCGTAGAGTGGGTCGAGCCCCTAATGGATTCGCGGAAACGTTGGCAAAACATAATAAAAAGAAATTGCTGAATGTCTAAACTACAAACTCGCATACACGATCTGATTAATGAAACGCTGCCTCAGCCTGGGCAAGGCGAAACAAGTAAGCGCTTTAAACGATTATTTGAAATGGGAAGAGAGGATCTTTCTCTCGCCAAAATTATGGAAGCGCATTGGGATGCCATCGCTATTTTGCAAGAAGCTCAGCATTCCGTATTGCCCGATACCCTCTATGCGGTTTGGGCATCTGAAGCACCTAATCAAGTATTAGAAATGATTGAAGACAAAGATGGGTTTAAGATTTCAGGCACAAAAGCATTTTGTAGCGGTGCCGGTTTGGTTGATTGTGCTTTGGTGACAATTCAAAAACCCAAATCTCAACTCGTTCTTTTGGATTTTAAAAATCATCCTAATAAATTTTCCTATTCTACAGATTTATGGCAGACTTCTGCCTTTTCAGCGACTCAAACAGCAACGATTGAGGTTCAGGAGATTCCTGTTACCCCGGAAGATTGCATTGGAGTGAAAAATTGGTATACAGAACGAGCTGGTTTTTGGCAGGGAGCAGTGAATCCGGCTGCATGCTGGGCTGGTGGAGCAGCAGGCCTGCTTGACTATGCGATGAGCAATAAACGGCATGATGCCCATACATTAGCCCACCTAGGTGCGATGCAATCGAATATCTGGACGTGTGAAGCGATTTTGGAAAAAGCGGGACATGCCATTGATCAATATCCGGATATTTCTGAACTGGCACAAAAAAATGGATTGAATGCTCGGCATCAGATTGAACAATTGTGCAGTGATACACTACGCCGCTTTGCACGCGCTTATGGTCCTTTCCCCTTGGCCTGCGATTCTGAAATTAGCCGTCGATACATCGAGTTGGATCTTTTTTTACGACAGTGCCATGCAGAACGGGATTTGGAAAGTTTAGGTCAACTCTTGAAAATGCCTCCTTTGTCATATGAAATTGAATGAATGCTGGTCATAAAAACCGTTCGTCGCTATGATCATTAATAGATTCAACTAATTCCAAGAGAGAATTGAGCAGTTGTATGAGCACAAAGCTTGCATCAGAATGGGCCATTGAAGTTGAGGCACTCAAAAAAACATTCAAGAGCCATAGTGGTAACGTTGAGGCTTTGAAGGGTATAACTTTTAAAGTAAAGCGTGGCGGCGTTTTTTGTATTCTCGGCCCCAATGGCGCGGGTAAAACGACTCTGCTTCGTATCCTCACCACGATGATGAAACCGAGTGCGGGAATGGTCCACATCGAAGGTTTTGAAACGAATCGGCAAAATCTGGATATTCGATCCCTCATTGGTATTGTGGCGCAGGGAAACTTCTTTGATCGCTATCTGAACGTTTGGCAAAATCTGATATTGCATGCCGAAATGCACGGCATGCCGAAAGATCAAAGTGAATCTCGAATCAAAGAACTCTTGAGTCAGGCGGGTTTATATGAGCGTCGTATGGATTCTCTCGATGATTTCTCGGGAGGAATGCAACGCCGGGTCGCTTTGATTCGGGCTTTATTGCACCGCCCCAAAGTTCTGTTTCTGGATGAACCCACGACAGGACTTGATCCCTCTGCACGGCGGGATTTATGGGAAACGGTGGAAAGCATTCGTCATGACACCACCGTGATTTTAACAACGCATTATATGGATGAAGCGGACCGCCTCAGTGATCGGATTTTAATTCTCGACAAAGGCAGCATCTTGATGGAAGGGACCGCAAGCGAGCTCAAGCGGCGCATTACTCCGCCCAATACCTATGAATTACAATTAAACGCTCCTTTAGCAGAACAGTATCAAGGACGCTTAGCTGCCTATATTGATTCTGCAAAAATTGTGGATGAAAGTCGCTTACAATTTCAGCTAAAAGACAAGGCTGCGTGGTCCGGTCTGACTGATACCATTGCACCTGAAGATTTAATTCGCTTAGGCCTCCTGGAAACGGATTTAGAAACTGTTTACCTCTCCATTGCAAACCCTGATAAATCAACGGACAAAATCTCATGAGACTCATTCATTTAAAGCAGGGCGTTTTCCCCATCGCCAAAAAAGTGCTTCTTCAGGAAGCGCAGGGATGGATCAATGAAGCCATCAACACGGCAGCAATTCCACTGACCTTTTATTTGGCATTTGGTTTGGGATTGCAGGGCTATATTTCCAACGTCGAAGGCGTTTCTTATATGGCCTTTCTCGCTCCGGGATTGATCACCATGACCCTTTTGCAGGAAGCGTATCGAACCGGTGCATGGGGGCTTTGGCTGGATCGTTGGCACCAACACACCTTGGACGAATACCGGATTAAACCCGTGCACGCCACTGATATCATTATGGGCGAAATTTTCGGAAGCTTTCTGGTAGCGCTCATTAAAGGTTCCATAGTCGGTACTATTATTACTATCTTTTCACCGGTGGCCATTCAATGGTCTGCCTTACCTTTGTATTTTGCACTGGTATTTCCAGCCTGTATGATGTTTACCTGCCTGGGAAGTATCGTGGGGAGCAATTTTCCAAAGCCGGATCATATTGCGCAGTCGCAAACCATCTTTATTACACCGCTTCTTTATTTGGGTGGATTATTTTTCCCGGTTGCGGCTTTACCAAAAACACTCCAGGCCATTGTGCATTGGATACCCACTACGGCAGCTTTTGAAGGCGGACGCAACCTGCTTTTACACGGCCATTTAAGTACTCATTATTTGGTTCTGATGTGGGTCAGTGCGATTTTGAGCTTTGCCTTGGCCACCTGGCTTTTCCAGGAAAAACTCTCGGAATAAAGCTCGAAATGAGACGAATCCAATCATGGAGACTCAATAATGCGCGTAATGGTGCTCGTGAAGGCAACGGAAGAAAGCGAAAAAGGCCTCAATATGACGTCTGAAACCACGAAGATGATGGAAGAGATGAGCCGCTTCAATGAAGAGCTGATTGCCGCCGGAATTTTAAAAGCCGATGGCGGTGATGGGCTCAAACCCTCTTCGTTCGGGAAACGAGTTGCCTTCGATGGCGCCAGCCGTAATGTGATTGATGGTCCATTCCCTCAACCGAATGAGTTAGTCGCTGGCTTCTGGTTATGGGAGGTCAAGGACATGGATGAGGCAATTGCCTGGGTTAAGCGCTGCCCGAATCCAATGATGGGTCTCAGCGAAATTGAAATCCGTCCACTCTATGAAATGGCTGATTTCGAATAACAAGCCCATAGCATTCATTATTTAATACTTCGCATACTGCGTCTGTTCGGTATTACTTCCTCAATACATTAAAGGTTTTCGTCCCGCTCAGCTTTCTGTATGATTAAGCAAGCAAATAGGGCGAGGCCATGTATTCATATCGAAAAAAACAACCAAAATCGGGTTTGTTGAACGATTTAGCCACGGAGAACGACTATCTCGGTTTCGCTCCCTATGTGGAAGCCGTAGCAAATTTTTTATTAGATGAATTTACCAGTCCGCCTTTAACGCTCTCCATTGATGGAGAATGGGGCAGCGGTAAATCATCCTTCCTCAAACAACTTAGCAATAAACTAAGTAAAAAGTTTTATCCTTACTATTCAATTGAATTTAATCCGTGGCGTTATAGTGAGAATGAAGCGCTTTGGGCAGCCTTTGCGATTGAATTAGAGCGAAAACTCTATAAAACGGCGCCTTTCTATCGTCGCTGGTGGTATAAATTAAGCCAATATAAATTTAAAAAAATGCTATGGGATCTCCTAATTAAGATTTTTCCCGCGCTGGCCGTTTTTCTGTTTGCCGTTTATTCCCCTCACAGTTTTAAAGTATTTCAAGATCCTGGATTGATTAAAACATTTTTAAAGTGGGGTGCAACGATTTATGCGCTATTCCCGATAAAAGACGAACTCTTAAAAGCCCGAAAAAAACTAAGTACTGAACTTCTGGCGGTACGCTTAAAAGATTACGCAAACGAACGACCCGATTATCATGAAAAAGCTCCTTTTCTGGATAAATTTCATGACGATATTCAAAACCTTGTTAAAGGTTTAGGAGGAAAAAATCGCGTTTTTGTTTTTTGTAGATGATCTGGATCGATGCTCTCCCAGTCAAGCCGTAGAACTGATTCAATCGATTAATTTATTGATCGCAGATGAACTCAAACTCTTTTTTATTCTGGCTGTCGATAGTAAAAAAATTGCTGCTGGAATAGCCAATAAATACAAAGATGATCTCCCCATGTTAACCGAAAAAGGGAAAGATCTCAGTTACTCGGAAATGCTCCATTTTGGCTATGAATATCTGGACAAATTCATCCAAGTTTCCCTAAAGATGCCTTCTCTACAAATGAATAATATTGATGAGTATTTCTTTCACTTAGTTCAGGATAGCGTTGAATCCAACAAAGCAATTACAACCTTTTTTGCTCATAATATGGGCGAAGAAACGCCTATCACCATTGATTTTCAAGACTTTGCCGAAAATGCCATGTCTGCCATTAGCTATATGGCAGCAAAGGTCCTTCAAAACAATCCTAGAAAACTCAAAAAGTTTTTTAACCTTTTCAAATTTTATATTTTCCTGGGAAATCAAATTGGGCTATTTGGATTAAAGGAAGACAGTGAGCACACAAAACTCACTGCACCTCAGTTAGCAAAATTGTTACTTCTCAATTATCGCTGGCCTAAAGTACTTGAGATATGTCGTATTGATCCAAGTTTTCTAACTAAACTAGCCAGTTGGAAGTCTGCAGATATAAAAGGCTATGATGCTAGTACTTTATTTCCAACAGGCTACGAACATAAATCAGAATTTTTTCTTTCCTTGCTTCAAGAGGCTTTAAAAAATGAGGAGTTGATGACTCTTATTTACTACGAGACAGAAGAGAACCCAGACTGGGAAATGAAACATCTTAACTTATCCACATTTTTAGAGGTTTCACCCACTTATACTTCCGTTTCCGAAAAAGCTCCGAGTTCCATGCCTGCGTAAATCAGTTAACTTTCAGACAAAATCTTTTGCAGTTGCGCATGGCGATACTCAAACATACGGGTTAGCTTTTGATGAACGAACCAACCCGCAACCCAATCGGATAAAGGTGAAAGCGGCAATGCGTAGTCAATGGAATCTTCCAGCACGCAATGGGTTTCATCGAGCGGAAGCACCCGGTGCGTATGCGTCCAATGCTGAAACGGACCTTTGATTTGCGTATCTTTAAACTCACGCCCGGCTTGGTAATCGTGATGCTCCGAAACCCAATCGATAAAAAGTGGTCCTAATACATAAATCCGCATCGTCATGCGACTGCCGGTCTCTGATATGGGTCCGGATTGTGAGAGCACTTTCATTTTTTCCCAAGGAGGCATAATCGATGCAAAGGCATCGGGTTGTTCATGCCATGCAAACAAGGCCTCTGCAGACGCTGATATTGGACTCTGCTTGAGAAAATGCGCCATCAATGCTCCGTTTCCGTTCGCTCTCGTCATTCCCGTGAAAACGGGAGTCTTACTCATTCAAAATCAACTAACTTAAAGAAAGAGGATTCTAAATAGTATATTTTATTCTTAGTAGCAACCTTTAAAGCTGAAGATTCCCGTTTTCACGGGAATGACTCTTGCTGGTTCCAATTAAAAGAGCTTAGCACTGCAGAGACAAAGTGAAAATTGCTCTCTTTTCCTATCAATTATGAATTGGCGAACATTTCCGCATAATGGTTATACCAATTGCTTCGAAATACTTCCTTCGGATCGTATTTTTTCTTCAGTTCCAAAAACTCTGGGAATTGAGAATAACACGCAAGCACTTGATCTTTCCGGGCATAGCGGTGATAGGTGAGGTAATAACTCCCATCCAATGCAATCGCATAATCAATCAGGCGCTGAAAGGCCTGTTTCGCATGCTCGATGCCTTCCGCCGTATGCAGCACATGGAGATTGAAAATGACGCATGCATAATCCCGCCGGGCCCAGGGCAGAAAACTTTCCCGGTCAGCTTGTATCATTCGCACGGTCCCAAAAATCACATCCACCTTATTTTTTCGGAAGTCTTCCGCAACCGTCTTCATAAAGTCTGCAAGCCTTTTAGGATCAACATAAACTTCCGTTAGGCACTCACTGGCAGGTGGACCTCCCAGCTGTTTATCAATCGTGCTGTGGTAACCATCTCGGTAGGGCCCGGTTTGGAATGAATCACTCCAATCCACTTGTCCGTTACTTTCCAGGTAGTGCTGGGAATACTTTTTAAAAGCCTCTGTTTTATTGACATGGACCTGATAAACCAGATCCGCCCACACGTCTTCGGACATGGGTTTGCTTTCCGTTTGCGGGTTTGCCTCATTTGCCTTCAGGGGGTGATAGGTACTCATAATGCCACGTGTGAGGAAACCGTCGGATTCTGGATCGATTTCAAACTGAAAATCCCCGTAGCCAGCGCCTTGCATTTTTGCCCGATAAAGCTCTTGAACCAAATTATCGATCTTTAATACTTGAACCATCCTGCGCACTCTTTCACGTGCCTGTAAACGCAAGGTGACCGAATAAATAATGCCAAACAGCCCATAACCCCCAATCACGAGAGAAAATAGCTCGGGATTTTGCTCGCGACTACAGGAGGTTAAATTTCCTTTAGCGTCGATTAACTTAAAGGATTCGACATCCCCAATCAGGGGAGAAAAATTGAGTCCTTTACCATGAATATTAGACGATAAAGAACCACCCATACTGATCCGATCGGTTCCGGTTGGTTTTTGTCGAATTCCCCATTGGAATGTCCAGTCTTTCTGCGTGTCCACTAAGTACTGCATTAGCTCTGGCCATTGGATTCCCGCTTCTACCTCAAGGAGGCCTTTGCTGGAATCGAAATTTGAAACCCGACACAGGTGCCGTGTTTCAAGAACAGAGCCTTTGCTAATCATTTGCTGCCCACCTGCGGAATGGAAACCACCTGCAGCAATTAAAGGCCTGTGGCATAGTTTGCCTTTAGAAAGAGAATGCCGAATATCTGATACCGTATGGGGGTGAAACAAGTCCGCCACGTGGGTTGGATTGAGTCGTGTATGTTGATCGTTCAACAGAATGGAACTACGATGGCAAGTGTAGGCTTGGGCCAGAAAACGTGGTAAAAAAGGAATGATGGTTGTTCCCACTAAAAGTTTTAAAAACTGCCGACGTGTCAATAACAAGCCCTAGTCCTCATGTTATAAGCTCTTGTATATTTCATTAAACGATTATATCGTTTCTTCCCTCAACAAAAAAGCTTGAGCGTTTTTATAGCTCTATTAGCTATAAGCAAAGCCTATTATGACTACTCGATCCCTTCCCCTCAGTGCAATTAACCATTCTGTTCAGAAAACGCCGAGACCCCGTATTTCCCATATTGAGGGAAATCAGGCGACAGCTAAGCCGCTTCCTCAAAAAGCAGAACTGATCATCAATAAAGGACCCATAAAAGTCCTGCAATCGCTCAAGGCGGATCAATTAGAACTCACGAATAAAGAATTCCCCTCTCCTCAAGCGCTTGCAGAAGTCATTATGGAGGGGAAGCCTAGCCATATTATGGAAACTCGCCACTTCGGCTGGGGCATGCAAGAAATTCGCAAAGGGAACATGGACAGATGGTTAAGAGATCTGCCTTACAAATACAGTAAGCAGGAAATTTTCCGAGGTAGCGCTGAGGACTATTATAAAAAAACCATCAACAAGCCTAATGTTTTGGGTGATACAAAGCTCCACGTGGCAATCTTAAAGGAAGACCGTAAAGCAGTCATAAAGGCTATCAATACAGATGGCATTAATTTAAACGCCACCAATCGATCCGGTCAAACCGCGCTTCACATTGCCCTAGAGCGGAAGCAGCCATCAGAGATTCTCTTTTATAAAGAACCGTCCCCCGATAGCAAGCGGGGTAGTTACCTTGAAAAGCTTCCCGACTTAGTTGAGCTATTATTAAAAGCAGGGGTGGATCCGAATATCCAGGACAGTAATAAAGAGACTGCATTACATTTGGCATGCAAAAAGTTTCCAAGCAAAGTCGCAGCCTTGTTAAAAGCAGGTGCTAACCCAAATATTGCAGATTTTCACGGCTATACCCCCTTGCATGTTGCTGCCAGGGATTATCCTCAACTCATAAAGCCTTTGATTGAGGCGGGTGCTAATCCGCATTTATTGCTAAAAGACACTCAGGTATACACCCAAAAGGGATTTAAGACTCGAAAAGGGGATTCTGTTTTTGACTTAGCTTTGCGCGCGCCGATCAACCTTGAAGGGATCAAAGTACTATTAGAGCGCAAGGTCAAAATTCCTAAAAATGCCTTAAAAGTAGCTGTTCAGTTCAATCATAATACTGATTGCATCGACAGTCTTTTAAAAGCAGGCTGTAACGTCAAAAAATTGGATAAAAACGGCGCAACACTGCTGCATAAGGCCTCTTCCGATGCAATTCCGGTTTTGATAAAGGCGGGCTTGGATCCCAATGCTGTTGATAATAATGGAATGACGGCCCTTCACTATGCCGCTAAAGTAGGCATAAAGGATTATGAAGGTTCCTATTGGGTGGCTGATTGCAGCAAGCGGACAGAAGCCTTACTGGCCCATGGGGCAGATCCTAATCGTCTTGATAAAGAAGGCAATACAGCCCTTCATTACTTACTCCAGAAACGTCGAGGGCATCGTAACTTACTACTGAACGAGCGTCATTCGCAACAAAATGCTTCCATTGATAATCAACTCAATAGCTTACTAAACAAAGGGGCTGATCCTAATATTGCAAATAGGGCTGGCCAAGTTCCTTTGACGATTACTCACGATCCTAAAAAAGTGCAACGATTATTGACAGCAGGGGCCAATGCAAACAGCTCGACACTTAGCCAGGGCTGGAGTCTCCTACCGTCTGCAAAGGTATTTCAATCATTGGCGAATCAGGGTATCAAATCCGTTCAAATTCAGTCTGAACCGAGCACGAGCGTTTTACACACAATGAGCGCTCTGTCTTCAGTAGAAGCAGTTCAGGCATTAATTAGGGCTGGTGCAAAAGTAAATGCCGTTGATGCGTCAGGGAGAACTCCTTTACACGCGGCCATTCAAACACAAAATATAGATTACGGGCAAAATTATTGGAACAGATTAAATTGCACATTAGCCTTGATGAAGGCGGGTGCCGACGTGAATGCAGTGGATCTTAAGGGAAATACAGCACTTCACAATGCAATTCAACTCAAGTATCCACCCAGTCAAATTGAACTCCTGTTAAAAATGGGCGCTGATCCTAATTTGGCAGATTTTAACGGAAATACACCGTTGCACCATATTGCCGCACTAGCGTCCAAAGGTTTGGATAAATTTCCTAAAAGTATCCAACTTTTACTCGCGGCGGGCGCTGATCCTAATCTGAAAAACAAAGCCGGAAAATGCGCCATCGATTTAGCGTTTCCGCCTTATCCTAAACATTACATACAACTTAGTACTTCTAAGCAGGAACCCTATAAAAATACAATCCGTTTAAAGGCCACGGATTTTGAACACATCAAAATCAAAACAGACCCTTACAAAATGGATACTGAAATTCTGGTCGAAAAGCCGTCAATACTTAACTAAATCTGGACATTAAAACCGTTTTCATTACTGTTTCGAAGCATTGGCAACAACTTCGTCATTAAATTTTTGTTTATCCTCTTGAAACTTTTTAATTTGTTCAGGGGTTGGAGCATCTAGGTTAATAAACGCTTCCATTTTATCAGCCAATTCTTGCTGATGTTGCTTTAATTCATTACTAGCACCTGGAATTTGCTGTTCTCTGAATTTTTGAATGTCATCTAATTGCTGCTGCTTATTGGGTTGTTGTGGACTCGCAGGTCTGCCTTGAGCATTGGCAACAACTTCGTCATTAAATTTCTGTTTATCCTCCTGGAATTTTTTAATTTGATCCGGGGTAGGCGCATCTAATTTAACAAACGCTTCCATTTTATCAGCCATTTCTTGCTGATGCTGCTTTAATTCATCACTAGCCCCTGGAATTTTTTGTTCTCTGAATTTTTGAATGTCATCCAGTTGCTGCTGTTTATCCTGAGTTGCTGGAGTAGCGGGTTTGCCTTTTGATGCAATGACTTCGTCATTAAATTTCTGTTTAGCCTCTTGGAACTTTTTAATTTCTTCTGGGGTGTGCGGCGTATCTTTCTTAATAAACGCTTCCATTTTATCGGCCAATTCTTGCTGATGTTGCTTTAATTCATCACTAGCCCCTGGAATTTTTTGTTCTCTGAATTTTTGAACATTGTCTAACTGATGATTCTTCTCCTGTAGGTGTGCATCAGCCTGATTGACCTTCGAATCCTGAGGACCTTTTGATTTCTCCCAGGTTTCTTGATCCTTAGCCTGTTGTTTTTCAGCATTGGCTACGGTTGGGAAGTCTGCACTTAAACGACCCCTTGCTTCCTCTGCAGCAGCAGGATTAGAAGCGGTCCTAATGTCATATAGCTCTTTTGCAGCTTTATTCGGATCATTTGTACTATGAAGGCTCACAATTAGATTCTGAGTTGATTGTTGAGCTTTAACCCGAGCCGCTTGTTGATCAGGAGTCAATAATGTCGTCAGTTCATCATTTTTTGGGGTATAGGTACCTGAGACGTCCATTTGACCTCCAATATGAGTTCTAGGGATGACTATATACAGAAATACACTTAATAATATATAAAAACAATCAATATTGAAGAATTTTGTTTGGTTCGATAAGTGTTAACAAATGTAACTAAGAGCGAATAGCTGCAGATCTCAATAATGCCTGGTAGCGGTTTTTCTCAGCTCATGAAACCTCATAGTGATACAGGACGCTAAACGAGTTTTGAAAAAACGTAAAGAATCGACTGAGCCTAGGATTTCAAAGGGTGTTATGTTACTCTATCCGCGACTCATCTATAGAGTCGTTTTCAGCTTTTTCCACAACATCCGTCATCAAAACAGTGGGACCTTTAGACCATGCATCGATACTTAATGGCCAGTATTGCAGTCCTCATGAGCTGTTCTCCAGCATGGGCAGGCGATTTAATGAATATTGAGTTTCTTCAAAGCCAGGCCAAAAAGAATAACCCTGAAATCCAAAGCCTGACTCAACATTTGAACGACTTTTTGTATAATCACCCGCCGAATAAAAAAGAATTTATGGTGAATACCGCCTCCAATGTTATTTTTACGTCAACTTATTATATTAGTAACATTGCCTTGATGAGAGGACTCGGAACCCTGGCTGGTGGTATGTTTTATGCACCCTACGCGATTAATTATGTTAGAGGAAAAAAATCCAACACCGATATTCAACAGTCTCTTCAAAAGCTTTCCACGGTGAGTGCAAAAATAGATTCAGACATTCAGCGATATTATTCCGAATTAAAAGAAGGTTCTCCCACTGCCCGAGAAGAACTCGTGAAATTGACGAGAGAAGCGGCAGTGCAAGAAGTTGAAAACAATATTCGTGTAGAAGCCTACACAATACGGAACATCGTAAACGAGGGAGAAGGCAAGGTGATCGGTTTAAAATAAACTGCAAAACCGAATATTTTCCTAATGAACAATAAGCTGATAGAGCGTATTCTCGGTTTATCTATTTTCTGTAATGAAAAAACCCCTAGAAAGAAAAAGACACTTTTCAAAGCTCTGCTTTTGTAGTAATAATGGTATAGAGTTTGTGAATAACTAGAAAAAACAGTGAACGGGTAACAACTGAATAGGGTTCGAGGTACGAGGATGTTAAACGCGCCTAAGGTGTCTATCGTCATTGCTGCATTCAATGCCGCCAGCTTTATTTCGGAAACGATTGAAAGCATTCTTGCGCAATCGTATTCTAACTGGGAAGCGATTTTTGTTGATGATCATTCGACCGATGCAACGGCGGCGATTATTAAAGACTATGCAGAGCAGGACAGCCGCATTCGCTATCAACTTGCATTGCGACATGCCGGACGTCCGTCTACCAATCGCAATATCGGGATTCAGCTGGCGAGCGGCGACTTCATTACCTTTATGGATGCGGATGATGTTTACCTGCCCAATGGCTTGGACGTTTTAATCCAACCCTTGTTAAACGATGATAAGCTCAACGCCTCTATGGCTTTTCCGTATTACACTGATAGCCAGCTAAAGCCCTTACACCCGTCGCCACATTTAGTAGACGCAGAGAATGGGCGTTACGATTTTTCTCCTAATTTCGAATTGAGTTGGGAAAAGATTTGCAAACGGAAGCTGTACTTGTTTGTTTGCTCGGTGATGTTTAGAGGCAGTATTTTAAAACAGCTTCCGCCGATGGATGAAACCCTTTTAACCGGGGATGATTTTAAGCTCTTGGTCAATTTATTCCGGCTCGGCTTCGACAAGGTTAAAGCCATACCTGAATGTACCTACTGGTACCGCAATTATGCGGGTAGTATCACGAAAAATCCGTTGCGTTTGGTGAAGGCCTGTGAAAGTCATATCGCGTTAACCGAGTGGCTCTTTTCTTTGCCGGAATTACCAGCCGAAATGCAGGCTTTAAAAGGGTATCATTTGTCTCATCGCTTGGCGGTGTTGACCTTGACTTTAACGCGCATGGAGCGCCGGGATCTCGCATGGAAGGTGATCTTCATGAGTTTCCGCTTTAATTATATTTCCCCGAAAATATGGGCAACTTTTTTCGGAAAAGAGACTTTGCGGCTTTGCACGCCTGAACCGGTCAAAGTTCTGGCTCGTAAAAGACGGAAGAATCCGACTGTCAATTATTACAAGCAAAACAGCGGCGCGAATCCGCTGCCGACATTCACCTCTTCCAGCGCTCCCGCAGGCTAATTAGATTCGTTTAATCACGCTGATACTTTTTATTTAAACTGTTCCGTCATTCCCGCGAAGGGTGGTCTTTAGCCGTTGCCCTTTAGGGCGTACGGATAAGGATATCCGATAGGATTAATCTTACCCTTTCAAATTCAATCCATTTAAGATTGACTGATCATTAAAAAAATAAACCTGCTTTTTATACAAAAAGTAGGACTGTTGTACCAAGCTGATAAATGCTACCTAATTAAATCCATATCCAGCTCCCTTTCTTTGCACAAGAAGGGGAGCTCATTAGAACAGCTCCGTCATTCCCGCGAAGGCGGGAATCTTTACATTTCAAATTCAATAATGTTAGGCACTTTGAAAAGAGCACTTAAGGAGTAAGATTCTTGCCTTCGCAGGAATGATTTTAACAGACGACTAGGCAAACATCTATTCTGCTGAGTTACTGTATAATATTAAAAAACAAAATCGGGTATACACCCTTTAAGATTGAGTCAGTCGTAATGAATAAAAAAATGCAGGCCTTTCTACTAACACTAGCGTGTTTACTTGGCAATATGTCACTCGCACAACAAGCTCCTCTTCAGGCTTCTGCGACTAAAACATGGACTGCTGAAACAGCCAGAGAAGCAGTTTTTCAAGGTGTAAAAGGCTACATTGATACTTGGGGAATCCTGCCTAAAGATCCAGATTACAAAATCCACAAAGCAAATATAAAGAAGGCTTCTTATCTAATTGGAGACATGATGATAACGAACTTCTCAATTGGGGGATATGCTACATCAAAAAAGTGTAGTACCGAAACTTTATACTACACATCTCTTGGAGAATTGGAATCTATCGATTTAAAGCAGTATCCCTCATTTGAATCTTTGGAATGTCCTAGCAGTTTTCCTTCCAGAGCTATTCGCTATAGTTATCCTGAAGGAAAGCTGATAAATGCCGTTTTTGTAGCAGAAAAAGATAATCAGTTCCTTTATGAGCCAGATGGTTCTTTGGTTTCGCACTGGATCAAAAATAAGGGCTTTGATGCTCATGGTCATTTTTTTGGAACGAGAATAAGCCATATAGAACGTACAATCTCTAACCCTCATTAAGGATAAGTTATGAAAATTTTTTATTCATTATTTTGTTTTGTAATTCTGGCTAGTTCTCTTCAAGCAATTGCAGAAAATAAGAATGCAAAAGTGGCAGCATTTAATCCAATTAATCAAGAAAGATGGCAAGAATTTGCTCGAACTAATGCAGCAATTCAGTATTTTGACAAGCAGACTATCACTACAGATATACAGCAATTTAATACGAATAATCCTGGTATTCCCCTGACATATACTATTTGGATTAAATCACTCTTGAGAAATGGTGATACAACAACGCCTCAAAGAATATCTCTGAATTGCCAAAATAAGGAGCAGTTGATCCCAGAATCAGTTGATGAAAAGTTATATGAAACATTATGTCTTAATGGAAATACTGCTCAAATCGTTCAAAGGGCAGTAGAGCAAAAACGAGCAAATGAATTACAGGCTCAAGCTATTCAAGTACGACAACAAAATGAGATGCAGCAAAGCTTACAGGCTCAACAACAACAGCAACAATTACAACAAAGAAACACTACGGTACAAAGCACATTGTGGCAAGGGTTGGGACTTATTAACTCTTTTAGAAGGTATTAGAGCTGCTTTATAAGCTTGAAGAAGTCTTACTCAAAAGCATCGAATTATTTATGAGTAAGATTCCCGCCTTCGCGGGAATGACAATGCTTAGCCCAATACAGAAGCAGCAATGACTATACCTTTAAGCTTCAACAGGGAAAGAACCACGGTGGGTATTGATGCCCTGTATGGCTTTTTCGTAGCACTGAGTGCAGCGTTGTTTCATCCCTTTTTTTGATGGTCTGTCATCCAGGTATCACCCTGTTTTTTAGCCTCATCAATCTGAGTCGCGGATAATTTAGCGGCGGATTTATTGAGAATACCGGTAGCTGTCTCCTTTCCACCTTCCTTGTAACCCATCTGGTCCGCAATATAAGCCCATTTATAAGCTTCCGCATAGTTTTGTGGAACACCTGTGCCTAGGAAATTTAGTTCAGCCAGCCCATGCATGGCATTTGGCACACTGTGTTCCGCTGCTTTGGAATACCACTTAAGCGCCTGGGCATAGTCTTTTTCTACACCCGTACCCGCTTGATAGAGAGTGGCGAGATTATTTTCAGCGGGAGGAAATCCATGCTTCGCCGCTTTTGTATACCACTCAATTGAACTTTTAAGATCTTTATCAGTTCCTAGTCCTTCAGCATAAAGCTGAGCCACCGAGGCCTCTGCTTGAGGAAATCCTGTTTTCGCCCCGTCCATGAAAAACTGAAACGCTGCTTTGGGATCTTTCTCAACACCATCACCCTTTAAATACATAACACCTAAATTATTGGAAGCGCGTCCATCACCAAAAGAAGCAGCGGACATAAGGATTAGGGCTGCCGTAGCAGCGCTTTTTTTAACCCCCTTCCCTTGCAAATAAAGCGAAGCCAAGGGAACAAGTGCTTGTTTAGAGCCATTCTTCTGAGCCAATTGATACCAGTGGGCTGCCAGTTCATAGTCCTGGGGCAGTCCTTTACCCTCTTCATACATCGTACCCAAAGCAAATTGGCTATCCACGTCCCCTTTACTAGCGGCTTCCTTAAAATTGCGTGCCGCCTCTGAGTAATGATGTTGAAGGTACTGCATCCTGGCTAAATCATGAGAATTAGAATTACATGCAGACATAAAAGGAATAATGGACAACAACGCTATCGCGGCCGTAGTACGAAAATAATTCATAATGATTCCCACGCAAAATAAATGACTTGAATCTTAAAAGTATAATTTATCTCATCGTTTAAAGGCTAACCCATCTTTAAGATTTTGAATTTGAAAGTTAAAGATTAATCCTATCGGATATCCTTATCCGTACGCCCTAAAGTGCAACGGCTCAGGACCGCCCTATTCACAAGCTGCGCTTTTATCACCGGAATGACAATTACACGATGATAAATCTTTGCTTCAATCTTCAATAAGACTAGCCTGCGAGCAAGCCTTCTAAGCGGTAGGCCGACCTCTATATTAAGCGCTGATCTGTTTAGAGGGTGAAAGCGCTAAGACGGGAGCGGTTGTTGTGGATGGATTTTTCTTACGCGCTAATGCAGCCTTCAGCCAGTCGCGAGCAGGTGTTTCTATAAAGTGATAGGTCAGTGCCGCGCACGCAATGGTAACCCCTGTTAAAGCGACTAAGCTGCCCAGTTCTGCCGCAAAGTTTTGATGCGGCAAGAGTGGGATGAGATGACTAAACAAGTTGTACCAAAGCACACTATGCACGAGGTACATAGAATAGGATATCTCTCCCAGGTAATGCAGCGGCTTGCTTGCCATCACCCTGGATAACACGCCCGTGGATAAACTACAGGTAAGGATAAACGCACCGCACAGATAAATAATCCCGATGGGGTGGGCTTGGGTGTAATGGGATGTCAGCAATAAAACCCCAAGCCCCATCGCAACCGCATCGACCCAATGTCGATTCAGATTTTTCTTTTTGAGTTCGGCATAGGCCCCATAAGCGGAGAGGCCCATTAAAAATTCAATGACAATGCGAAGTACACCACCCTCGGTCGTTAGCTCATAGGTGTGGATAGAGGCCGCATACAAAACCAGAAATACGGCCGGTACAAAGTAGAGAAATAATCCCAGGGTCAGCGTCTTAAATTTATCCCAGAAGGCAATGAATAAGGGGGCCAGGAAGTAACAGAACCACTCCGCACTAATAGACCACGCCACTCCGTTCCAGGGGTTTATGGGATGGATGTGCCATGCCTGGATCAACAACAGACTGGTAAACAAGGTCGGGATACTTTTATAGCCTGTAAAGGCGGGCATGTGGAAAAAAAGCTTGAGCAACTCCAGTCCAAAAAGCACGGCCAACATTGCAAAATGCACCGGATAGATTCGGGCAAAACGACTCACCATAAACGAATAGTATTTTCTGTCCGTCAGTGTCTCAAACTTCCCGCTATACACGTGCATCAGCACAAAACCGCTGAGGATAAAAAACATATCCACGGCCAAGTAGCCATTCGAAAAAGCCGAGAGATCAATCTTCGGAAAATAGTTGAGGTTATACACATGGAACAACACGACGACCAGTGCCGATAATCCGCGCACAGCGTTCAGGGGCCGTATGTACGGCAACATTTCTTTTTTCAATTGTTTAGCTTTCAGGACTGAGTGAGGTTTTGGTGAGAGAGCCGACCGAAATCAGCTTCCATTGGTGAATTGTTTGAATACTATAGGACGTCATAAGGATATACGCAAGCTTTACAGAGATTTATAACTCAAGATGCATGAAATACATGCTTTTTGAGACTCTTGTATGAGAATTATCTAATCCAGTGATGATAGTCAGCATTTTTACACGTTAATTGAAAGTTTAAAATTGTGAAACAAATCGATCTAAGTGACTTATCGCAAGTCTCACTATAGGGATAAAGAATAAAAGTAGTGATGAATTGACTTGAAAAGAATACCCCAGACAGGATTCGAACCTGTGACCTACCGCTTAGAAGGCGGTTGCTCTATCCAACTGAGCTACTGAGGCATCTTATTCTTTTTAATGGTAACAAAAACCAGCGCCTGAGCTAAGTACTTTTTTACTGGTGTTTGTCATCCTGCTTGTGTCCGGGTTTCAAAGCCGAGAACATATTTTTTTTTGTGACCGGATCATGGGCTAATTCCTTGGGCTCTACAATGCGCACGGCATAGAGCTCATCACCCTTGGTGATTTTTTCAATCACATCCAAGCCACCGACTACTTTCCCGAAAATGGCATATTTACCATCCAAGGCAGTCTGAGGTGCCAGGGTAATGTAGAACTGACTGCTCGCACTGTCGGGATCGCCACCACGGGCCATTGCAACCACACCTTTTACATTGTGGGTCAGCTTGTTTTTCGCTTCAAGCGGAATCGTCTTTTTAGATCCACCAGCGCCTGTACCTGTCGGATCTCCCGTTTGAATCACAAAGCCGGGAATCACGCGGTGGAACTTCATATTGCCCCGGTTGTAAAACCCTTCTTCCGCTAAAGCCGCGAAGTTTTTCACCGTTTCAGGTGCATCTTTCGGGAACAACTCGATAGAAATAGAGCCCTTCTCCGTTTCCAAAATTGCGGCACGAGCTTTTTGAATGCTTTCCGTGTCAACCTGCTTCGTTGCAGACTCTGGCTGAGGAGTGCTTTCTGTGTTTTCAACTTTAGAGGCTTCCGTGGCAACCGCAGAGGTGGCAATCGCTTCACCCGCAATGTCCGCTGCTTGCTCAGTTTTCACATCGTTTTTGCGATGCGACTTAAACATCAACTGCGGCGCTTTCAAGGCAGGACGTTTGCCTTTGGCAGGCTTTTGACGGGAATCGATCTGAGGCGATGATTCTGAATTAGGCAAGGCCGAAGGCGGCAAGTTGGTCGGCAGCACATTGCCAGGATCGCTGGCTGGGCTGTCTTTTGCTTTTTCTGCTTCCGGCGCTTTGGCACGGTTGACAGAGTGAGAGCCACCGTTAAACCAGCCGATGGGATTCCAGGGAGAAGCATTCCCTTTTGAGGCAGGATCTTGGGTTTTGCTTTGAGCGGAAACAGCGCCTTTTTCTTTCTCTGATTCTTTAGATTTTTCTTCTTGCCGAACAATGTCGTCACTGCGCGTACCCGGCAAGGTGTCTTTTAAATTGTCGGGAGACAGCATACGACTATGCGCGTCGGATTGGCTTTGGGCATCCATCGAGTTGGGTGCATTCGCATTATTCTCGGGCAGATAGCCAATTTCCTGCTTGCCTTGCGTGGCAGGAGGACTCAAATTCAGTTTTGCTGTGGGCTCTTGCGAAGGCTCTTTGACGACGGGTGCTGTCTGAGGCTTGTTAGCGTTATCCCACTGTGCTTCCCGTTCTTTTTTATCGACGAGCGAGTCTTCTAAAGTCTTAGCCGCAGCACGGACTTTTTCCGCGTGTAATCTCGCTTTTATAGCTTGAGCACTCAGAGTTCCGGCTTGCAGCTCAAGGCGTTGCGCCTCTTTTTCCGCAAGGTCCGCATTTCTTTTTGCTTTCGCTGCCAACTTTGTTTGGCGCGCGATACTATCTGCACCCATCCAATGAAGGGGATTAACAATACTCAGATCATCCCCCGGGGAAGAGAACGCCGGAACCGATCCCAAAGAGATCGATGTCGCAAGGGCGACTATTAAAAAACCAGAAAACCGCTTTGCCATATCCTGAAAGTCTCCAACTCAGAAGAACCAATTCATTGTAGCGAGAAGTCTTATGCCTGACAAATCCCTTCTTCTCCATGCAAAATGCGGATTTTTTAGTTTAAATTCTGAAAAGCATGGGTTTTACAGGTAAAAGTAGGATCTTTTTGAATTATAAGACTTCAAATGACTCTCAATAAAAGGTGTACATGACGTCTACTATTTTAGAAAACTTTACAATCCGCCCTGCTTTAACTACCAGAATAGGACGCTAATTTTTTACCGAGATCAGGTGTATTGATCTCAAACACATAAAAACGTCCCGGCGAAAGTTTTACATCCAAGCGGTTATTGGAGGCTTTCATCCAGCTAAGGCCGCCATACTCAGGTGCGAGGTTTTTAAGCGTCTGATTTTCTTTTAATCCGGGAATTGTCAGCGTCGCGGATTCATCTGAGTTAACATCCTTATTCGCAACAATAAGTAGCGTTTTGGGAGGCTTGCCGTTCTTTCCTATCTCCTCGACAGGCGTTTGGCGTGCAAAGGCGATAATCTGGTTGTTGGAACCACCTTTGGTCGGAATCGGGATGTAAGCACCCTGACTGAAAACCGGCTCATAGGCCTTTCTTAAATCCAACATCTGCTTCATGAAACGACCAATTTCAGGGTCATTTCCAGTGGGTTTCGGGCTGAAGCGGAAGATGTCGAAATCGCCCTTAAAGCCTGTGGTAAAGCCATCCAGAATGTAAGGGTTGGTGTAAGGCTGTGTCGTCATTAACCCTGAGGACAGAATACACATCAGAGCCCCACCCTTACCCATTAAGCTGGGATCATCGTGGGTTAAGAACGAACCAATAAAGGATTTGGGAGGATTATCGCGTAACACGCCCGCACGTTGGAACATCGCATGGCTGGAAAGCAGGTAATCGCGATACTCATTGGCATTCGTCATACCGGGAAAGATATGGAACTGGCCGTAAATAGAGTCGAAACCGTGCGTTAAAAACTTCTCAGGGGTATCCCGAGGAATGTTTTGAAGCGGAGATTGATCTTCTTCACAGTAGGATTCCGCCAACCAGGCTTTATCGGAGTATTTGGAAGTGAAGTGCTTCCAGAACGGTTGATCACGGGCACGGGCAACGTCACAGCGGAAGCCATCAACCCCGACTTTATTGGCCATCAGGCTGAAGAAGGGGTCATAGTATGCTTGAACTGCCGGGCCGTTATCAAACATTTGAATATCTTTCCACGTGGTTGGAACCCGCGGATTGCCGTTTTCATCGCGTTTAATCAGGTCAGGGTGTTGATCAGCAAGGTCGGTTGACGCACAACTAGGGACATCAACCATGACTTGTATGCCCCTCTGATGAGCCGCTTTTATAAAGGCTTTGGCATCTTCCAGGGTTCCAAATTCAGGGTTGATCGTATGGAGGTCAGACGGAGCATACAAGCTTCCCGCTTCTCCAAGACGCTGTTTTTCACCAATCGGATTAATCGGGAGAAGGTGAATACAATTAACACCTAAGTTTTTCAACTCATCCAGTTTAGGAATGGCGGAGCGGAAGGTGCCACTTTCGCCGAGTTCAGGGTTAATATGGCCGTCTTTATTATCATCGTGAGCACCAAAAGTCCGAATATTGAGTGCGTAGATAATGGCTTGGTTTTTTTGAAACAGTTGTTTTAACTCATTGGGAGGCTTTAGCGGAAATTGTTCTTCAGCCACTTTTGCTGGGGCTTGTACGGTCAAGGAAAAAGGATTTTGAGCAGCAGCAACTTTACCAGGGTTTACAATACCAGTCGGTGGAGGAGGTTGTGCCGCTTGGCTGTCTCCAAACTGAAGTGCATGACCGAATTTAATACTGCGAGCAGCAGCAGCTGTGACAGAAAAACTGTCAGCCTGCTTAAGAGAAATGTTTTTTGGTTTGACAGAAGGATATAAAGAACTCTGATAACGAACCGGGTTGCTGTTTGAAGCCATCGTTAATCCGAATAAAGGCGCTTGAGAAAGCATCATGAGGCCTCCTCAAGTGTGGGATCGGCTTCGACATCAGCGGAACTCAAAGGCTTGAAACTCCGGCCGACAAACATCGTGACATAAAGCAGGGTTGAAAGAGCGATAGCACCCCCAACACCTTTGGACATCCGCATCTGCCAGCGTTGTCTCATACTGTGAGACATGAGTGATTCCATAATATGTTCCATGGGCGCAGCACCCATGGCATTGGCAGCTTTACCTGGTTTTTTTTCTTGTAGAGATTTAATGATATAAAGCAAGTTCTTTTCACCACCGGCAAGTTCTGTAGCCTTTGACCAGTCATGATCCAAGAAACCCTGTAAAACAGGTAAGTTGCTTTCCATCCGCTGACGAAGTCGGCTTTGAAGATCGAGGTCTGGGCCCTTAGCCTCTTCCAACAATTTGATGACCGCATGGTAATGACTTTGCGTACTGCGCGCATTGGATAAACGTTCATTCGCGAAGCGATCCATCTTCTCGAATTCTGTCATGACAATACGGCCTTTGGTATTTTTCAACAAATCCTGGACGTGTTGATCAATTTTCTTAAGCCATACATCCTGAGCGTTGACAAACTTTTTCAAATCCGACAACTGCTTTTTGTTTTGAGGCTTAGACAATGCCGCAAGCTGCGCAATGGTGTTCTGAACGCGGATTTCATAGTGCGGATTTTTATCATTCAATTTTGCGTGTTTAATAATGCCGGTTCCCAGCTTTTTCCACCATTGGGATAAATCCGACTCTGGACGAGGTGCAATGAAACATCCCAGTTCAGCTTGCTTCGTTGATGATAGTTTTTTACGTAGTGCATTAGCACCATTCAAAACGGGCGCCTGGAGCATATCGCAGGTTAAACCGGAAAGAACTGCCGCAGCCGGTCCAGCAACCAGCATCCACCAGGTATGTGCTTGTACCGAAACCTGACGAATCCGGTCTTCAATTTGATCGTGACGATCGGGCGCATCTTCCGGAATACCCAAGCGTTTGGCAACACGGTTGATGGTTTTATCCGATAAAAGATACATCGGAAGGTAATGAGGATCCGTGTAGAGCTTTTTTCGCTCCCCGTAAGAGGAGTCATAGTTCTGATCCAAGTCGAGACCCGTTTTCATTTGAACAAAGGTATCAATAAACTTCGGGGTCAGTGCCATTGCGGTAAACCAGCTGACAACACCCAGAAACTCTGGAACAAACTCAATCGCACCGTTTGCTTTTTTAGGTCCGCGCATACCGAGCGTCGTTAAAATAGCAATCATGGCACTACCGGCCATCGTGGTCGTTGTACTTAAGCTGGAAAGCTGATAATCCTGAGCAGGAATGCCACGTGCCCAGAGGCCTAAGGCCTTGACAGCGCCTAAAGCGTTTGACCCTGTTTGGTTAAAGGGTAAAGGCATCGTTAATGTTGCATTGCGACCGGGATAACGGCTTTGAAGTTTGCGGTCATCATCCGATAACAGTTCTTTTTGTAATTCCTTTGTCGGAAGCGACAGTCGATCCGCTGGAGATTCCTCACGGGGTTTAATCGTATCTTTAGACTCAGAATCAGCAACAGCTGCACGCGAGGGAGGCTTTGCACTTGCTTCAGACGGACTCGCCGCAGAAGGCTTAGGTACTGCTTTATCTGAAATAGCAGCAGAAATTGTCTGTTTCTTTTCAATCGTATCCGAAGTACTCAGATTCAATGGCGATGACGCCGTTGAAGCAAGAGGGCTGTTTTTTGCAGGCTGGGGCAAATCAGCTGAAGGTGTCTGTGAGCCGGAATTTACGAGTGTGCCGGCATCCCCAAAACGTAGCGTTCCTAATGGCACAGCCCCAAAAGGAATAGATTGATTACGACGTTGGACGCCGGAAGAAGACATTGAAGTAGGAGGCAAGATCATACTAAAATCCCCCCTTGCTGTCTTTGTAAACTCTGCATTTCAGGGTCTTGCAAGCGATCGGGTGGTCCCAATGCTTTCTTTGTCTTATTAGGATCTTGCAATCCAGATCCCAGGCGATTAAGTTCGGGGGACTTGTAGGTTCGATCCCCTCCCTTACAGCTATCCACAGTTCGCCAAGCGATCAAACCACTTAAACCTAACATTGTTGTCAGGACAATTTTTCGCAAGTTGGGATTGGGTTCGTCTTTGTGTCCAAAAACAAGGAACTGGGCCAATGTAGAGCCAATTTTAGCCGTCAAGTGGCCTGTCTCGGCAATACGAGCCGCAATCGTCTCATTAGCATGGCCTTTTGCACCATTCCGCCAAATCTGTGTTAAGTCATTTTTAATATTGCCAGGCATTAAACGTGCCCAGGGAATACGGTGTGCGATATAGCCCGCTCCAATCGCTGCCAAAATATTCCCTAAAATCAGTTTATCGGTATCCGTTTCACTAATGACTCGGCGAGTTCGTTGACGGACTTCCTGCCGAGAGTCTGCAATCGTCTCTGGGACCTTCATTTTTTTGGCAATATGAGCATAGTCCCCATCGGACCATAAATCATATCGGGCAAAATTGACACTACTGAAAGCTTTATGGATATCGCCATCCGGGCTTTGATAAACACTACCCAGATCAACACCCGTTTGTTTTTTAACGATCGCATCAATACCAGCATTCGCAGCTGCTGTACCAAGATAGTAAAGAACAACCCCGGAAGCCTGGCGGGCAACATTGAGCTTATTTCCGCCACCAGCCGCAAAGCTCGCCGCTAAGAAACCACCCCCCATGTAGTAGGGGATGGCAGCAATATTCATTAAATGAGTACCGGTAAAATCCTCATCTCCTCTTAATCCGTGATAAACCTGTTTGGGCATATCAACGAATGAATTATGGGCTTTCAGGTTTAACTTCTGCCACATATTGAGGTTTAAAAGAACGTCCTTCCCATCGGGATCGAGGTGCAATTCTCCGCGTGTTACCGGATCGAGTTCAGGGACCTCGGTTGATTTCAATTGGGGAGGAATAATGATCGGCAATGGAGCAGAGGGAGATACTGCTGTTTTTTGCTGACCCAAAGTCAAATTTTCGCCACCAGGAGAGACCGTACTCCCTGGCACAGGAGCAGGCAAGGGTGGCAAAAAGGGCCGCGAATTAAAATTTAGCGGAGATAAAGACATAGAGGATAAAAATCATCTCGATAAAAGTTAAGACTACAAGGTGGTGCTTTAAGCTGAACTGATTTACTCACGTTCATTAAGCATGAAAAGATGGTCTTGGCTGATTGTTTTTTAAGTGTTCTATAGACCCTTGGAACACTTCATAAAGGTAATAAACCCTCGGAGTATTTTTTTTGGCTAGGAGCCGGGGAAATTATTTAAGCACAAAAGTGATGAAATCATCTATATAAAATAAGTCGAAGCAAAAAAAACTTGAATAACGACTCTAAGAGCCAGTTTCATCCATGATGATTGTGTCTTAATCACTCTATCCTTTCGTGTACGCAGAACCTTAAGCCTACAACACATTAAATAGAGAGGATTACGGAGAGAGTTATACCTAACTTAAATTCAAGAAACGATATAAAAGAACCGGAAAAATCTGTATTCTCATAAAGTTTTATTGACGATAAAAGCAGATGTTTCTATCAGAAACATCTGCTTTTAAATCATGATCAATTTTTTTAATCGTAAGAACCTGTAATAAGACGAGCACTACGACGTTGGGTCAGTAAAGACCAAACCCATTGGAAAATAACAACAATTTTGCTATCGAATTCAATCAGATAGAAAATATGAACAAAGGCCCAGATTAACCAAGCAGGAAGTCCAGTCAGTTGGATCTTACCTATAGACGCTACCGCTTCATTAAAGCTAATAACCGCCAGGCTTCCTTTATCCACGTATTCAAAACGTGGTGTCGAGAAACCTCTCACATTGGCCATAATGCATTTTGCCGCATAGCTTCCTTGTTGCATGGCAACAGGTGCAACACCCGGTAAAGGCTTTTGGCTGGACGTATGACTGTAACTCGCCAAATCGCCAATAACAAATACATTGGAGTAGCCTTTGATCGACATATCCGCTTCAACAATGACGCGACCGCCTCGATCAATTTCAACACCAGTCTTCTCTGCCAGAACTTTACCAAGGCCAGACGCTTTTACCCCGGCACCCCAAAGAACGGTATCCGCTTCGATGGTTTCACTTTGTCCATTTCTAGATAAAGTAATGCAGCCCGGTTGGATATTAGTTACCTGAGTCGCCTCAAGAACAGTAACCCCTAACTGATTCAACTTTTGAGCCGTCCACTTTGAAAGCGCTTCAGGGTAAACGGATAAAATGCGGGGAGCCGCTTCAACCAGCGTAATCGTAGTTTTCGAACAATCAATGCGTCGAAAATCGTGCTTCAAAGTGTTACGAGCCAACTCCGCAACAGCGCCCGCAAGCTCAACCCCGGTTGGGCCACCGCCGACAACGACAAAGTTCATCGCTGTTGCCTGAAGCTTAGGATCGGTTTCCCGTTCCGCTTTTTCAAAAGCATCCAGTACCCGACGACGCATATCCAAAGCACTTTCCAGCGTTTTGAGCTCAAGCGAGTTTTTCGCCCAATCATCATGGCCAAAGAAGTGAGTCATGCTACCCGTTGCCAAAACCAGATAATCATAGTGGAGGGCTTCGGATTCAGTTTTAAGCTGTAAAAGCTGATCGGTGGTATTGATGTCCATGACTTCATCGAGTAGAACAGAAACATTGTCGTATTTAGCAAGGATTGAACGCAAAGGCGCCGCAATATCACTTGGAGAAAGACTTCCCGTTGCAACCTGATACAGAAGGGGTTGGAAAAGATGAAAGTTTCGTTTATCGATCACTGTCACTCGAACCGGTTGGTCACCGAGTGCCTGGGCTGTATAGAGCCCGCCAAAACCACCGCCGACAATAACGACATGAGGAAGTGATGAAGAATTTGCAGAAGACATAGTAAACAAGCGACCTTGGTTTATGAGCTTGATCACACATGGGTAGCAGCTATTGTTGATAGCCTTGTATGATCGATGCGGAGGACGAGTGGGTAGGAAATGATCTAAGCATAAGAGCTTTTTAGAAGGATTTTAGCCCAAAAAACAATACTTTCAAAGAGCTGAGTTTGAAAATATTCCAAACTGTATTTCTATTGTAAGACCACCTGATTCTTTCAGGTGGTCTTAATCGCTTTTTCTGATTACTGATTTAAGAGTGAAGGGCCGGTTGGGTAGGCTCCTGCTGGAGGCGGAGAGCCCGTTTCAGGTTTTTTACCATGTTTGTCGTGGCCGTTGTGAATACCCTGGGTACCTGGCTGTCCGCCTACTGGTGCTGTCATATCTTATTTCCCCTTGCTGCTTACTTGTCTATTGTGTCGCTTACTATTTTTGTTCGGTAATAATATAAAAGCAATTAATTGGTTTTTGGTGTTGATTTTTGAAATCAATTTACAAAAAGCTGATTTGTTGCAAATGAGATGACAAGCCTATATCACTTGCTATACAACTGTTTGCTGCAAGGGTTTCAAACTAAAATTCCTCACCCAGCATTGCTGAATGAGGAATCTGGTTTCAATGTGTTGTACCACACTTGATAATAATCAATTATAAACGGCTATCCAGCTCATGACGGAGGCCTTCAGGAAGTATTCTAAGCCTTAAAAAATGTCCCAACAAACTGGAGGCATTTCGAGTTAACTTTTCGGAGTACCGTCTAAATTAACAGGAAGAGCTGCATTCGGATTCGGTTGGCCAGCATCCGGTTTTTTATGATGCTTATGATGACCCTGATGCACACCATCAGTCCCTTGAGAAGGTCCTGTTCCTTGAACTGTCATATCTTATTCCCCTTACTGCTATGTTCTATTTTGTTTTTATATACATAAGTATAAAACAAGTGTCATCAACTGTTTACTAATTCTGCGAGACTATCTTTAATTGATGAGTTCAAATAGCAGCAAGCGCAAAATGTTGTTTTAAAGAATCAAAAACACGTGAGCCGTGACCGCTCCATGCGATTCCAGACCACAAATTCCGCTCAGGGTGAGGCATCATACCCACAACATTGCCTCGTTCATTGCAAATTCCTGCAATACAATTAATAGAACCATTCACTGGCTCAGCATAGCGTAGAACAATTTGCCCCCGTTCTTCCAGTTGGCTTAGCAGTTCGGGAGGAGCGTAGTAATTTCCGTCCGCATGCGCGATAGGGAGTGTAATTTTCTCCTGAGCTTTATACGCATTGCTAAAGGGGGTTTTATTATTCTCTACAATGAGATCCGCTTGCTGACATTGGAATTTCATGGATTCATTACGTCTCAATGCGCCGGGCAATAAACCAGACTCCGTTAGAATCTGGAAACCATTGCACACACCTAAAACAGGGCCGCCCTGTTCTGCAAAACGCTTTACGGCTTGCATCGCTGGCGAAAACTGAGCTAGAGCTCCCGAGCGCAGATAATCCCCAAAACTAAACCCTCCCGGAAGTAAGATCGCAGAAAAAGAGCTTAGATCAAGGCTTTCATCATGCCAAATTAACTGAACCTCTTCTTGCAGATAGAGTTTACCTGCATCAGCCATATCTCGCTCACAATTGGAGCCTGGAAAAACAATAACACCCAGTTTCATGATAGTTCCAATCCTTAGAAAGCTATTGTCAATGAATCACTACACCGCATACTTAGTCGAAACGCGGGATATAAGCCGTGAAATTAATGTACCTGCAGCGAAAAATCTTCAATAACAGGGTTGCTCAAAACATCATTCGCCAAACGGTGAGCAATTGCTTCTGCTGTGGAAAAGTCTGGGGCTTCAATTTCCAATTGAAAGCGCTTCCCGGCACTCAGCTGTCGGATGCTAACCCCGGCTTGATTGTCATAACCCAGTACCTTAACTGTCTCTAGGACTGTACGGCTTTCAGGGCTAAGAATCCCTTTTCGGCAGTAAACATTAACATCAATTTGATATACAGATGTTTTCTGTGTCGACTGCTCTTGGGCTAGGGGTGCTTCTAAAGACTGTTTAGTAAGCCTGGCTAAAATCTGCCGGTACGCTGATCCCACATCGCCCAGATCCAGACGGAAAAGGTCTTTATCCAAAACATCTCCCGTTTTTGCATCCCGCAAACGAAAGTTATCAGGGCTTAACTCATCACCCAGAATCAGTTGACCCTTGTGATTGAGACCGAATTCCACCTTGAAATCGGCACATGTAATGCCACAACTTTCAAAAAGAGCGTTGAAGCAGTCATTCATTTTTAGCGCTAAGCAACGGATCTCACGCAGCTGCTCTGCATCTTCAATAAGGCCCAATGCCATAATGACATCCTCTGTAATCAGAGGATCATCCTGACTTTTGTAAAAGAACTCAACAACAGGCCGTTTAAAAACATCCCCTTGGGAAAATCCGTAACGTTTTACGGCACTGCCTAAAGCGATATTGCGAACGACAACCTCTAACGAGATCATGGCTAAAGGCTTATAGATCAGCTGATTGTCTTTCTCTCCAGCTCGTAAAAAGCAGGTTGCTATGCCTTTTTTTTCCAAATACTGGAAAAGCAAAGCTGAAATCTGTGCATTTAACGCACCTTTACCCTCGATTTCAGAACGTTTTTGGCCATTAAATGCCGTTGCGGTATCTTTAAAAGTAACGCAAAGCTCGCCTTCAATCGCTGTCGGTTCTAAAAGTTTTGTTTTACCCTCAACGCGAGAGGACAAGGCGTGTTCCAGTGCTGTCATGAGCAGATGCATCCCTATTCAATGGAAAAACACCTCTAATGTACAGTTAATCCTCTCGCAAGTAAACGCTTAGGATCTAGTTCATGCCTTCTTGGGAAAACAATCGTTTCAACAACGGCGTTCTGGCCTGGCAAAAGCTCAGATACTTATCCACGTCGCTCACAATGTCGCGACACTCTCGCAAGAGGCGTTCCGCTTCTCTTGGATTCATATTTCTAGTATCAAATCCGCCCATCGAATTTCTCTCGTCTATTAAATAAGTCGCATTTATCTCGCACAGGGATTCCAAATGCTTTGTGAGTACAATGCTTAAGCCAACCTTAATCAACAACCATCTCGTATTAAAAAGCATTGAACTGTCTTAAAAAGACTCACCAGTCTTTCTTATCATCAGATCTTGTGCCAGAAGGTTTACCTCTCATGGTTTCGCCATTAAGTCCCAAAACTTTAAAAACGCTGGTAAGTTTGTGACTTTTTGTTTAGAATAGTTGAGGAATGTAACTGAACTTAGAAATTAATACAAAAAGACCCAAGTCATACAGCTCCTCAAATATATACTACTGATTAACGCTTTACTTGTAAAGTATTTCTTGTTCAAGTCCTTTTTTTGATAGATTATTCAGAGTTTGAGGGTGAGCAATTGCCTATTTGCAAAAGATTTCCTACTTTTGGATGAGAGAGTATGCTCTAAACGAGAATAAAGCGATATAGTTTTATTGTGCATCCCTTACAGGAAGAGGCAGAGAATAGTCTTAACTATGAAAATTCAAACCGAACGATTTGGAGAAGTCAGTGTACCTGATGATAAGCTGATCAATTTTGTACAGCCCATACTTGGTTTTGAAGACTCTAAGCAGTACATTTTACTGGAACACTCCCCCGAGTCCCCGTTTCAGTGGCTTCAGTCCGTGCAAGAGTCTGAACTGGCCTTTGTTGTAACCAATCCTGCATTATTTAGCATTCCATATGAAATTACCTTAACGGATGATATCTTAGAACTCTTGTCTATTCAGACCGCAGAGCAAACCCTTGTTTTCAACATTGTGAATGTTCCTGCCGATAATCCGACTCAAATGACAGCTAATTTACTTGCGCCTATCGTCATTAATCAAGAAAACGCTAAGGCAATGCAGGTTGTTTTAAAAGATACTAATTTTGCGATTAAAACCCTTTTACTTCCGTCCACCTCAAGTTCTTCCACCCAGCAAGATGATGAGGAGGAATAAGCAGAATGCTTGTTTTAACACGGAAATCAGGGCAAAAACTGATCATCGCCAATGACATTGAAATTGTCATTTTGGAAATCCGGGGAGATGCCGTCAAGATTGGGATAGAAGCGCCAAAGCATATCACCATTTATCGCGAAGAAATTTATGAAGAAATTAAAAAATCCAACCAAAAAGCGAGTTCCGCAGAAAAAATATCGAGCAGTAGCTTAGATATAGCCGCTCAAGTCCTGGGTAAGGTGAGTCATCAAATTCCACAAAAAAATCAAGCAAAACCTTTTCTTATTCGACCCGAGCAGGAATAAGTAAATGTCGGCATTTTCTTGGATGAACCCCTCTAAAGACTCTTTAGAGTACCATCTGAAAGAAGCTCGCGATCTTTTTTTTAAACAGCACAATGCGATTAAGTCAGAAGCAGCCATACGGCGCTGCTTGAAGTGTAATTTTAAAAATGACGAAGAAAAGAAAATGGTTTTAGAGCTTTTAGCCTTGATATATCGCAGTCAACAAAAGTTTGAAGATGCCATTAAAATCTATGAACGCTTGAATGATACCTATCAAGCAGGCTATTGTGCTTTGCTGAAAGGGGATATAAAGCGAGTGCAACGCTTTTGGCATCCGGTTCTGGAACGTCAACCCAATCATTGGTGCCTGACTCTCTATGGTTTAGCGACAAAGCAACTACAAACATGCCCAACGCTGCTACAAGTTCGCCACTATATTGAAACGGACATCGAAACCATCATAGAAGCCAGACGTAACGATTATTTGGACAATCTTCTGAGTTACGTGGAGTTTCTCTGTCAATTCAACCTGGAAACCCCTAAAATGGTAGGCCGAGCGCTCATGTATTCCGGGAAACTGGATATGGCAGGACCTTACCTGGTTAAAGGACAGGCCGCTTTACCCAACGACCCTGAAATTTATTTCCATCTCGGTCAATACAGTATTTTTCAAAAACAGGAAAAGGACGCTCGAGTTTTATTAGGGCAGTGCCTCCTGATGAATCCTCATTACAAACCGGCAGCAGAGTTATTGGCCAGCATCACACAGTAAAATCGTAGGTTTGTAGGGAACTAACACAAAAATCCCAAAATAGTTGTTTATATATCTAATTGCAGTTCATAAAGAGTTTGGCATGTGGGGAAGCTATACAAATCAATCCGCTGGGTTAAGTACGCCTAATAGTCCTGTGCTTACTCAAGGTTCTCAGGGATTTATCCCTACATCTCAGAGTGCAGACTCCCAAGACACTTATTCCTCTTCAGGTAAAGCCTCCAAGACTGATAAAAAACCTTGGCATTGGCCATTAATTGCTGCAGGATTAGGCTCACTTGGAATAGTAGGCCTGGCAATCCTATTTAGAGGCAAGTTTCGTACAATGCCGACTCCTATAACCCCACCTTTAAGAGGTTCAGTCTTAACACCAGAAAAAATAACGGCAGCCGCTTCTAGAAGCTTCAGCTCAAAGGAATTTCCTGTAATTGAAGACGTAGAAGGCTTTGAGATTCCTCCAGCGGAGCGGAAAAAAGTAATTCAGGCTTACGTAAAAGTCCCCCGGGCCTTCAGAAAACTCACTGAAAAAGATAACAAAAAAGTTTTCCTGGTTACTGGTGGGGTTACAAATGGGCCGACCATGAAGGATTGGAAGGGAAAATTGACTTGGGATGGACGGAAATACGACGATGTTGGGGGTGTTAGTGGAGCGGAAGGCGCTACCATTTCTGTCGATCTAGTGGAGCATCGATTAGAGTCGACTGTACTCCATGAGTTGGGACATAATGTTGATCACAGTTTAGGGGATGCGTCTTCGAAGAAAGAATGGCAAAAACTTTATAATCAATACAGAAAAGAAGATCCTACTAAAAAAAGTCCTGAACGCGATGGTAACCATGCCCATTTTCGGTCTCGTTATTGTAGAGGAAGAGCAGACGAATTCTTTGCCCAATGCTTTTTTTATTACTATAGTAGCCTGGAAAAACGAGCAAACTTACCAGAGAATATTCAACATTACTTTGCCGCGCTTGAAAAAAAGCATAGCAGTACCCGCACTTATAGTAAGTGGTGGCATAAATCAAAACTTTAAGAGAGTCGATTTATTCTTTCGCAATTTAAGGCCGCGTTTTTTTAGGGCGAAACGAAATACGACGGAAAGGCTCATAGGTCAAAGCCTCTTCACTAAAGGGTTTCCAACTTGAAAAAGCAGGTGCAATCGAATCAACGTCTTTCTTTTTCATTGGAACGTTTATACGCGACAGACTGGATGTTGATTGTTGAAATTGTGGAGAGGGCATTTCCTCCCGGTGAGGCAGCGTTATAGGCGCTTCAAGTTGATTTAGCCTTGTTTCAGAGGCAAATTGTATTGACTCTTTTGCTTTCTTGTCACGGCTATAAGCAAGCCGTAAAGGTTGAGTATCTGGCACAACGGATAAGGTTGGAAGAGCTACTTTTTTAACAATGCCTCTTACGTCAGTATCGTTCACGGAAATGAATAGCTCTTTCGGCTTCAAAACACTTAAATAACGATCAATAATATGTCGTCTTAGCCAATTACGAGCAGGCTTTTCAACCCCAAAGTACATCATACTGGCGAGACAGAGCTGAGAAAAAATCAGGCATAAAAATAAAACCCAATAAGGGACACGTTGCGTCCAATGAAAATGAAATTCCATTGAATTAAACAGCAGCATGAGTGGGGAATACATCATGTACGTTGAATAAGAAATTTCGCCTAAATACTGCAAGGGAGGCAAAGAAAAAAGCTTGGAAAGTCCATGATTACTATAGGCAAGGCTCAATACAAAAGCGGTTAAAGAAAATAGCGCGATTAAATCTGATCCATGAAAAAAGAAGGTCATTAATAAACCCAAAAGGGATAAAACTGATAAAGAGCCACTCCACCAGGGATTATCAGGTAGCTTTTTAAACACGATGCAAAGACCGCAACCAATCAGAAACTCTAGGGTCACTCGGATTAAGCTAAAGTGAATGGTCCAATCGATACTCGTAAGATGCATGACCGCAACGAAACTGCTATAAGCCCAAAAGCAAATCGTTATAAGCAGCAGAGGAGAAGAGAGACTTTTAAGATGTTTCAAAATGAACAAGGCTATTGCCGGAAATAATAGATAGGCAAACCACTCCGAGCTAATCGACCAGGACGGAATATTCCAACTGTTGTGATTTGCGATTCCCCACCCTTGCAAATTAAATAAATTCAAAATCAGATCGTTGCTATTTCCTGGTAAGCCATGATAGGCCCAGAATGAAGAATGAACCAGGACAGCCCGAAGCCAAGTCATCAAAACGATAAATGTAAGGGTTGCATAGTGGACCGGTAACATTCGCGCCCATCGTAGCGTGATGAATCTTAAAACGAGGCGAAAATCAGCCATACTGGGCGGCCACTGAGTAAAATCTTTTTGATGGACATAAGTAATAATAAATCCACTCAGCACAAAGAAGAAATCTACCCCTAAATAACCTTTATCAATAATTAAATTAAAAATGCCAAAAGAGAATAAATACCGCAAGTGGAATACAACTACCCAGAGGGCAGCAATAGCTCTGATACCAGTTAATGATGACAGTTTCCGCATTCAGATTTCCAGTAAATGAAGCAATGCAATTTGCTAAGAGGGTTCTAGGTGACAAAAGCCCTTTGAACAAAAAGCTATCGCTTATACAAATCGTCAAAATTGGCTTCAAAGGCTTAAATACAGTTAGTATTGGCATTTATAACGCAATGAGTCAAAGAAGAAGCTTACCATGAGTAACCAACCACTTTATAACACCGGAGTCAAGCACTTATAGTCCCTGAGAACTAGATTAAACAAGTGTTTTAAGCATTCTTAGGATATTCAAGGCAAAGCAGGAAAAAAAATGCTTCTATAGCTCATCTTTAATTTTGGAATGATGTCAATTGTGAAAATTCATTAAGACAATTTTATGTTTAGCCCAATTGAGCCGAGACATCTTCTAGTAAGAGTGAGCGTTTACTTTTAACTCTTCTGCAGTGTGACCTTATAGAGATGATGGAGGGGGCTTATGAAGCTCAATTCCGGTAATAATGAATATCGTGCGCAAATTCGCAAAACATTAAAAGCTCAACAAGAGCAAGCGAAAAATGCCACGACCCAACAAAATAAAAGTAATACAAATTACGATATGGTATCGACCAATACCAATATCTTTACGACGACCAGTAAGAATACAATAAAATCGAACTGTGCCACACCCACACCACCCCCTCCTGTGTGTGCTCCACCGCCACCTAAAACACCACCACCACCGCCACCCAAAACACCCACACCACCCCCTCCTGTATGTGCTCCACCGCCACCTAAAACACCCACACCTCCCCCACCGGTACATACACCTCCTCCTCCGACACCAGTACCGACACCCCCACCGCCGGTACCATGCCCACCTCCACCAACGCCGGTTCCTCCTCCACCTCCGCCAGCAGCAGTAAAGCGGCAAGGATCTTTGAACATCTCCGGTGATCCAACTTTAACCACAACCACACCGGATGTAGCCAGCACCTCGATGGACTTTGACCAGCCCGTTGGTCAAAACTTCAACGTACTGAGTGATCCTGACGGCAACTTCAAGATGGACATCAACCTTCATGCCATCAATCCCGAAGGCAAAAAGGCCATTGAGCAAGCAACGTTTAATGCCAATGGACATGCCGTTCAGTTCGCCAATGATGGCAGCTTAATGGTAGATGGTGTCAATAAAGGCAATATCAGCAACGGTATCAGTACCATCAACCTTGGTAACGGCTACACGGTCGGTACGGCTCAGATGGACGACGGCGGCGGAACAAAGGCTACCCGACTCGTTCTGAATACGCCTGAGTACCAAGTAACGGCAGCACGTAGAAGTCCAACTGGTGCTGGCTCTTACTTCGATGTTAACGTAGCGGAAAACAAAGCGAATGCAGCGGATAATGCAACCGGTACAACCATCCAAGGTCAGACCGTTAGCGTTTCAGACCTTCTGAAGCGCGAACCAACCTGATTATAAAAACCTGACATACAGAAAAGCTCCATTCTCATTACTTTTGAGAGTGGAGCTTTTCACATAATGATAAGTTGATTTATTTTTAAGGTTTTAGAGCATAGAAAAAGTCCGCACTTCATCGCTTAGCATCCCCTGGGGGAAAACAGTCTCCATAGATAGAGTACTAGAAAAGCAGGAAGGGCTCTAAAAAAACGCCGGACTTAAAGGACATTTTCATCCTGTGACCGCCGTCCTTTTTCACCTCTAAACTCTGGAGTATCCAATACTCAGGCTGGTGTATATGAAAATGTCAAGAAAGTCAGCCGTTCTTTTTAGAGCCCTTCCTGCCTTCCATCCAAGCTAAGTCAATTTTTCCAGATTTCCCCGAAAAAGTTACTAGGCGATGAAGCGCGGACTTTTTCTACACATATTCTGTATTTGGGGTATTTCCCCAAACTTAAAAGACACCGCCTTATTTGGCAGTGTCTTTTTAAATATCAAGATGAATAAAGAAGTTAGAGGCTAAAAAAGGTGAACTAACAACATGGACGCCATTGTCGCTAATATGGCCCAAGTTAAAGGATGAACAATTGGCTTTGCAACCGCTAAAGCTATGACTCTAGGTTCTCTATGACGGGATTGTCCAGGCATTCCGACTCTCCGATCGCTTTCAAATCGTTTCTAACATTGGCTAGAAGTTAAAAACCTAAACGTGCTAGGTGTAACTCCTTAAATAAGCATCGGCAATATAGACCGTAAACTTTAGGCGATCTCATACCACCACAATCTTTATCTTACTCTTTTTTATAAAACTTGAAAACTTGAAATCATAAAAATCCGCTAATCTAATGATATGGAATCTCAGGCCTGTGACACCATGGCTACATCATACGGGCAAGGGGAGGAGCGGCGGAAAAATAAGGTTGCAGATTGCCCTGATTCTGCTTTTTATTGCCAGCAGACATCTGAGCCATTGCGCCGGGAGCCGTGGGAGGCATATAAGGCCCCTGGTTATTTAAACTATAGGCGGATGAAGCGACAATGGGATCCATGTGAGAAATTGGCAATTGCTGTGGTGATTTTACCTTAGGCTTAGCAAGCTTTGCCGAAGCTCTTTCTTTTGCGGCAGTACTGTCTGAGCCAAATGCTTTGGTAACCGCATAAACAACAAAACCCAGGGCTGTCAGCGAGGTTACTAGCGAAAACGTTGAAAACGCAGCGGCACGAGGAATAATGGGTTCTCCATTTTTGGTTAAAATTTTATCCAAAAATTTATGGACGTTTTCTTTCGCCTTGTTCGGAACTTTGGGAGCGCTGACTTTTACAATAGGGTTGATTAAAGAGCCAAGCTCATCCAGTGGCGCGCTGTGCTTATTTGCAAAGTCAATCAGTTTTGCTTGGAAATCAGGCGTAATGATAGATTTTTTAGCTGCTTTGTCTTCTCGTTCTAAGAATTTTTCCATAGGAACAAATAAACCACCCGCCATTAAGGAGATCAGGGTGGTTGAAATTTGTCCAGTAATCGTTTTCCAGAAGTTCGCATTGGCGGCCGCATTCGGATCATCCTTGCCCTTGGCCTTATTGCGATGGTTTATGACGGTCTGAACCAGTTCAGCAAGCCCAAAGTAAGAAATAACTCCGAGTGCCCCCTTCGTGAACTGCCTACTCGTTTCAGCTACCAGCTTATTATATAATAGGGTTGGGTTGTCATGTTTTGTCTTGAGGACATGATTCATAATAAAAACGATAACTGGTGATAAGCTCCGACCCACCAGAGGACAGAAACCTAAAAACCAATACAAAAAAGTGGCCTTCGAATTATCCATCGATGGCGCTGGTTTGCTATCGGATTGCTGATCTGAACCAAACTTGGGCGATGACACGAGTGACAACGTCATTCAGTTTTTTCTCCTGAGAAACAGCATGGGCGCAGTGTAATGCTACAAAGTGAGTGAAAAAATATAAGCCCTTCGGGGAACACGTACAATCTACTACAAATATCTAAAATGCAATATGCTTCCAGACAATAATTTTAAGGAAAAACAGGATCGAAAATTTACTCAGCTATTCCTTTTTAAAACAAAGTCTTTACCTCTGTTGATTAATAAAGCATTTAAAATACAGAAAAAAGCTCACCCTTAAAAAAGGATGAGCTTTTTGTCATTAGATTTCAAGATTATTTATTTCCGAGCTAAAGCACCTTGCTTCACTAAGGTAGAGGGTGAAGTCATTTGCGGTGCGGCAGGAATATTAAGAATATCCAACATGGTAGTTGAAACACTCGAAAGACTGTAAAAACCGTCAGCCTTACTGCGATCTAAATCCAATTCCGTTTTAGCCCGATTCGAAACCAAAATCAAAGGAACCAAGTTGGTTGTATGCGCTGTGTGAGGACCGCCATCTTCAGCAATCATCATTTCACAATTTCCGTGATCGGCAGTGAGGAGCAATGTTCCATCGAGTTCCAAAACGGTATCAACAACCCGTTTTAAGCACTCATCAATCACTTTTACTGCATCCTCAGCCGCACTCAAAATGCCAGTATGTCCGACCATGTCAGGATTCGCGTAATTGGCGATTAATACATCATATTCGCCAGAGCGCAATGTATCGCAAATCACATCCGTTAATGCAGGAGCATTCATGGCGGGCTGTAAATCGTAGGTAGCAACCTTGGGAGAAGGCACTAAATGACGAACTTCACCTTCATAGGGAGTTTCAAAACCACCGTTAAAAAAGAAGGTTACGTGAGCGTACTTTTCTGTCTCAGCAGTTCTAAATTGGGTCAATTTATGATCACTGAGAACCTGTGCTAAAAGCCCTTCCAATTTTTGCTTCGGGTATGCAACCGGAAGATTAAAAGACTCATCATAAAGCGTCATGCAACCAAAGAAGAAATTCTTTAGAGCATCGCCCCGATCAAAACCCTGAAAATCACTTTGGGTGAGTGCACGCGTAATTTGGCGAGCTCGGTCTGGCCGGTAATTGAAAAACAACATCGCATCACCGTCATTCATGCCGTTGTAATCCAAATCTGTCACGCTCGGCAGAACAAACTCATCGCCAAGATCCTGGTGGTAGTTATAGCTCAAAGCATCCTGGCTGAAAACGTGACGACGCCCTTTGCCTTGAACGAGACAGTCGTAGGCTTGCTGCGTCCGTTCCCAACGATTATCGCGATCCATTGCATAATAGCGGCCGCTAATCGTTGAAATTTGAGGAAATCCACAGTCATGGAGTTTCTGCTCAACTTGTGCTAAATAACCTTCGGCACTACGTGGCGCGGTATCCCGACCATCTAAAAACGCATGGAAGGCAAGCTTGGAAACATTTTGTCGTTTGCAAAAATCAATCAACGCGAGGCATTGATTGAGATCACTGTGGACCCCGCCATCACTCACCATACCCATCAGGTGAAGGGTCGATAAAGATGACTTCGCCTGTTCAACGGCTTGTAGAAAAACGGGATTGCTAAAAAAGTCACCCTCTCGAATGGACTTGTTTATCCGCGTAATTTCCTGGTAAACAATACGTCCGGCACCCATATTGAGGTGACCGACTTCAGAGTTACCCATTTGACCTTCAGGCAAGCCAACCGCTTCACCGGAAGCCTCTAAGGCAATATTCGGGAAGCGTTCTATCATGGTATCGTAGAAGCTTGGGTTCGCCAGTTTAATGGCGTTTCCGGAGCTCTCCTGGCGGATACCCCATCCATCTAAAATTAAAAGCATCAAAGTTTTTTTCATATAATGTAGGGTAGCAACAGCTTTCAAACAAGTCAAATTGCAACATTAAACATGAGTTCTAAAAATAGCCAATGCCAAACTATGCTTATTTCAACAGTGATTTTGTTCCGCTTTCCGAAGCTAAAATCAGCATTCTAACGCCTGCTTTTCTCTATGGAACCTCTCTTTTTGAAGGCATTCGGGCATACTGGCTTCCGGAAACGAAGCAACTTTGCGTTTTTCGGATGGAAGAGCATTATGAACGCTTGCTCACCAATAGCCGTATTTTTCACCTTTTACCCAAACACCTGACAGTGGAGAGCCTTTGCGACATTACCATTCGTTTGTTGGAAATGAACCAGCTTCAGGAAGACACCTATATTCGTCCAACTTTGTATCAGGCTGGGGATGCCATTACGCCTAATTTCAATGTTCTGGATGCTGAGCTGTGTATTTGGACCCGAGGCTTGGGACAATATCTGGATATTAGTAAAGGTCTTAAGGTTTGTGTCTCCAACTGGCGCCGCAGTGCCGATAATGCCATTCCCGCACGAGCCAAAGCCGGCGGTGCTTATATGAATACAGCACTGGCAGTGAGTGATGCCCGTAAAGCTGGATTTGACGATGCCATTTTCCTTACCCAGGAGGGGACAGTGTCGGAAGGCAGTGCAATGAATCTCTTCCTTGTTAAAGATGGAAAACTTCACACGCCCAGTAAAACCGAAGATATTCTCGAAGGAATAACGAGGGAAACCCTGATCACCTTGGCTCGGGAAGAGTTCGGGATTGAAACCTTTGAACGAACCATTGATCGCACAGAGCTCTACCACGCGGATGAAGCTTTTTTCTGTGGTACAGGGGCTCAAGTCGCGCCGATTACAGAAATTGATCATCGACCGGTTGGAACAGGAAAGCCAGGAGAGCTGACACAGCGCATTCAAAACTTGTATTTTGAGGTGGTTAAAAACAAGATAGAGAAATACAATAGCTGGTGTCGACTTACCCAACCTTTGGATGCTCAAACTCATGCCCAAGTCTGAAGCGTCAAGCTCGCCTCTAAAGCTTAGAGTCAACTCTTTTTTTGATTCCGTCGGAGATTTGACGCTCAATTTAAGTGAAAGCCTTCGCTTTGTTACGAAAGGGCGATTCGATATCGGGCAAACCCTGGTTCAAACCGCCGTGGTTGGTTTTGACTCACTTCCTATGAGTATTCTTATCTGTGTTATTGCAGGAGGCGTTTTAGCCTTACAAACGGCTGAGCGCTTCGCACAATCCGGCGCAGAAAACTATGTTGGGGGTCTGGTGGCCCTCGCTGTGATTCGAGAATTGGGTCCTATTTTTACATGCCTGGCTGTCGGAGCCCGAGCTGGGACAGCGATTGCTGCAGAAATTGCCAATATGCAAGTCACCGAGCAAATTGATGCCTTAAAGAGCATGCATATTAATCCGCTCCGCTATTTAATGGCTCCCCGCTTGCTGGCCTGCATTATTTCACTGCCACTGCTAACCATTGTGGGAGAAATTGCGGCTGTTCTCGGTGGAATGTTTGTTGCACGAAGTGTCGTGAATTTGCATTACAGCAAGTATTTAGATTCCGTCTGGCTCTTCGTCAAGTTTTCGGATATTGAAGTGAGTTTAATTAAAGCCGTGATTTTTGGGCTGATATTGGCCACCATTAGCTGTACGATCGGGCTCAATACTCGGGGCGGCGCTAGGGATGTGGGTTTATCCACGACAAAGGCTGTTGTTTGGGTTTCCACCACCATTATTATTGCGGACTTCTTCCTCACCTGGATTTTCTTCGGTCCTAGCGGCAATTTGAAGTAAAAGTTTTTGTAGAGGGCTTATGCAAATAATGAAAGCAGATGTATGTTGTTTAGATCTCTATTTTCATTTTTTGCGTAAGTCCTAATGTAAAGAATTCTAAAACATTACACCTGCATTCTACTCCCAAGTAAAAAAAGCGGTGCTAAAGTACATGTATTAGTTCCTGGAACTGCAATTCCAGAGCCGATGAAGTTGAATGGTCGATCCCTTGATCAGGATTGACAGGTTTCCACACTTAATAGGGCGATGCTAGCTTATGAGCCCGAAAAGATTTCTGGAAGCAAAAACGTTCAAGGGCTTCTCCGAACTAATCCCATTCTGGTCGTTTGGGTTAATAACGGACTCCTTTCTAGCCGTTCGCAAACAGGCTCCAATTGATCTGTGAGTGGAATCAGATCTCCTACCGCCGGGCAGGG